>Ga0315291_10000007_pt1 | contig 257623 bp, 263 predicted proteins | sample YL17G12_20_MG_FD_203070 | JGI IMG/M metagenome (GOLD analysis project Ga0315291, IMG submission 203070) | Sediment microbial communities from Yellowstone Lake, YNP, Wyoming, USA - YL17G12_20 | ecosystem: Environmental > Aquatic > Freshwater > Lake > Sediment | place: USA: Wyoming | collected... | reverse complement strand
TGCTAATGGCAGCCGGAAGGTTGAATATTCCCACTATCATCGTGACCGCGGGCCCCATGCTTACGGGTCGTTATAAAATGAGGAAGCTCGATCTGGTAAAAGATACTTTTGAAGCGGCGGGAGCTTTAAGGGCCGGAAAGATCACTGAAGAGGAATTGAACTGTCTTGAAGAAAATGCCTGCCCGGGACCTGGATCGTGCGCTGGACTTTACACGGCGAACACGATGTCCTGCTTGACCGAAGCTCTTGGCATGTCGCTCACAGGATGCGGGACCGCCTTGGCTGTTTCTGCAAAGAAAAAGAGGATAGCTTATGCTTCAGGGGAGAGGATAGTTGCTCTGGTCAAAGAAGATATGGCACCAAAAAAGATCATGACCAAGAACGCGTTCATAAATGCCATCAGGGTGGATATGGCTATCGGAGGATCATCCAATACCGCGCTCCATCTTCCGGCGATCTCTCACGAGTTGGGGATCGAGTTGAGCCTTGATGATTTCGAGATCCTGAGTCGGGAGACGCCTCACATCACAAGCTTGAGGCCATCGGGCGAATTCTTCATGGAAGACCTTGAATATGCGGGCGGGATACCCGGCGTGCTTAATTCATTAAAAGACAAGCTTCTCGGTTCCGAGACCGTGAACGGGAAGAACATCAGGGATATCGCAAGGGACGGCGTGATATTTGACCCGAATGTTATCCGCAGCCTTAATAACGCATTTCACAGGGAAGGCGGCATAGCAGTCTTGAAAGGCAATATAGCCCCCGACGGCTGTGTAGTGAAGCAGACCGCCGTTTCAGATAAGGCGCAGAGGATCACCGGAAGCGCAAAGGTTTTCAACTGCGAGGAAGATGCGATGAAAGCGATAATGGATAAGAAGATCAAGTCCGGAGATGTTGTCGTTATCCGCTACGAAGGACCAAAGGGCGGTCCGGGAATGAGGGAGATGCTGTCACCCACTTCCGCGCTAACAGGGATGGGACTGTCCGATTCGGTGGCATTGATAACTGACGGCAGGTTCTCCGGCGGAACGCAAGGACCGTGCATCGGCCATATATCGCCTGAAGCAATGGAAGGCGGTCCGATTGCTTTGGTCAAAGACGGTGATATAATCGAAATTGACATTCCCGCGAGAAAAATTAACGTGAAACTCTCCGACGCGGAACTCTCAAAAAGAAGGTCCCAGTGGAGAGCGCCGGAACCCAAAGCAAAGACCGGCTGGCTTGCGAGATACGCAAGATATGTAACTTCGGCAAACACAGGAGCTGTACTCAAGTAGAATGGAATTAACAGGCGCACAAGCAATACTTGAATGTCTTAAAAAAGAAGGGGTAAAGATCATTTTTGGATACCCCGGCGGGTCCGTACTGCCTCTTTATGACGCACTTTACTATGAAAAAGAGTTAAAGCATATTCTCGTCCGCCATGAACAGGGGGCGGCTCACGCGGCCGATGGATTTGCCAGGGCCACGGGAGATGTCGGCGTTTGCGTGGCAACTTCAGGGCCAGGAGCAACTAACTTAGTAACAGGTATAGCCACAGCTTACATGGATTCGATACCTATTGTGGCGATAACCGGACAGGTCGGGACAGCCTTCATTGGGAGGGATTCTTTCCAGGAAGCTGATATAACCGGCATAACGATCCCGATAACCAAGCATAATTACTTGATAAAGGATACAAAGGATATTCCAAGGATATTCAAGGAAGCTTTTTACATCGCTAGGTCCGGAAGGCCCGGTCCTGTGCTAATAGATATCCCGAAGGACCTCCAGATGAATAAGCTAAATTTCAAATATCCTGACAAGATCGATATCCCGAGCTACAAACCGAAACATGAAGGCCATCCAAAACAGATAGCCGCGGCGGCAAAAGCGATAATGGCTTCGAAAAGACCGCTGATATATTCGGGCGGCGGCGTCATTGCGTCCGGAGCCGCGAAAGAATTGACCGATCTCGCGATCAAATGCAACATTCCGGTAACGACAACATTGCTAGGGAAAGGCGGATTCCCGGAAACAAATAAACTGTCGCTTGGCATGCCGGGCATGCACGGGACTGTTTATGCGAATTATTCCATTCAGGAATGCGATCTTCTTATTGCGATAGGAGCAAGGTTTGACGACCGGGTAACGGGTCATATTGCGAAATTTGCGCCGAAAGCAAGGCATATACATATTGATATCGATCCCGCCGAGATCGGGAAGAACGTGAAAGTTGACATTCCTATTGTGGGTGATGTTAAGACGGTCCTTAAAGCGCTCATTGAAAAAGTGGCCGCAAAAGATGACCACACCGCGTGGCTGGCGCAAGTGGATGAATGGAAAAGTAAATATCCGCTGTCTTACAAAAAGACGAATGAGATCAAGCCGGAATATGTGGTTGAGCAGATATATGAAGCTACAAAGGGTGAAGCGATCATCACGACCGAAGTAGGACAGAACCAGATGTGGGCTTCTCAATATTACAAGTTCACGAAACCAAGGACAATGATATCCTCGGGCGGCCTTGGAACGATGGGATATGGGATGCCGGCCGCGATAGGTGCCCAGTTCGGATGCCCTGACAAGATAGTTTTTGATATTGCTGGGGACGGAAGCATTCAGATGAACATTCAAGAGCTGACAACCGCTGTTAACAATAAGCTTCCGATAAAGATCGCAGTGCTTGATAATTCTTATCTCGGAATGGTGCGCCAGTGGCAGGAGATAATCCACGGAAAGAGATATTCGCAAACAGACCTTGAAGGCAACCCAGACCTGGTGAAGATCGCCGAAGCTTACGGTGCAAAAGGCATAAGGGTGGAAAAGATCGAGGATGTCAGGCCGGCCATCGAGGAATCCTTAAAAATAAAGGACAGGCCCACCCTGATCGATTTTAAGGTCGCGAGGGAAGAGAACGTTTTCCCGTTCGTGCCTGCGGGCCAGGCATTGAACGAAATGCTGGTGGATTAAAATGAAACATACTATTTCAGTTCTTGTTGAAAATAAACCCGGCGTGCTTGCAAGGGTTGCAGGTCTTTTTGCCAGGCGCGGGTTCAATATTGAATCTTTGGCTGTCGGAACTACCGAGGATGAATCTGTCTCCAGAATGACGATCGTCGCTTCTGGCGATGACAATGTGCTTGAGCAGATAACAAAGCAGCTCTATAAGCTGATAGACATCATCAAGGTGTTTGACATACCGAAAGATGTTGCGGTAGAAAGAGAACTTATGCTTATCAAGGTGAACTGCAACGAGAAGACGCGGCCCGAGATCGTTGAGATCGTTGATATTTTCAGAGGGAGGATAGTGGATGTAAGTGAGGGCGCGGTCACTATCGAGATGACCGGAGAAGAAAGCAAGATAGACGGCATTGAAAAACTGCTTAAGAAATTCGGCATTAAGGAACTTGTCAGGACCGGAAAGATAGCCCTGCAAAGAGGGATTAATGAATAGTTGCGAAGTTAACCGCTGGGTGAACATTCCCGGTCTTGCGATATGCATAATATTCGGCACGTTCACATTGTACTTGCACAATAATCTGCTGCCGTATATTTATATTATTTTTTCTGCCGGAGTGATCTTTGCGCACACTTATCTTTACTGCACAAGGTGCGTTTACTACGGTAAAGAATGTTATATTTTCGGCGGGCTAATATCCAAAAGGTTTTTTAAGGGGAGGCGCGAGGGGCCGCTTGATCCGGATGATTCGATCCTTGCATCCCTGTGGCTTCTGGTATCGATGTTCCCTGTGCCGTTCCTGTTATACTATGAGGATTATTTGCTTACGGCTGTTTTTGTTGCGCTGTTCTGGGGCTGGTTCTTCATTCACAGCAAAACAGCCTGCTCGAATTGCGACAATCTTTGGTGCGGATTAAACAAGAAAAGAAGGAGGAGTTAAAATGGCAAGGGTATATTATGACAAGGATGCAGACCTAGGTGTTTTGAAAGGAAAAACTATAGCAATGATTGGTTATGGAAGCCAGGGCGGCGCCCAGGGTTCCAATTTAAAGGACAGCGGGCTTAATGTCATTGTTGCAGAGGTGGAGGGAAGCCCGAACTGGGAAAGGGCGAAGAAGGACGGTTTCAAGCCGATGTCGGCGGATGAAGCGTCAAAGCAGGCGGATATCATCCAGATGCTGGTGCCTGATGAGCTTCAGGCAGGCATCTACAAGCAGTTCATAGCAAAGAACATGACAAAAGGAAAAACATTGATGTTCTCCCATGGTTTCAATATACATTTTACCCAGATCATTCCGTCCGCGGATGTGGACGTCATCATGGTCGCCCCTAAAGGGCCCGGCCCGCTTGTTAGAAAATTATACACCGAAGGGAGCGGAGTGCCGGCGATATTCGCGGTACAGCAGAATCCTTCGGGGAAAGCAAAGGAGGCTGCTCTTGCTTATGCTAAAGGAATTGGCGCGACAAGGGCCGGCGTACTTGAAACAACTTTCAAGGAAGAAACAGAAACTGACCTGTTCGGTGAACAGTGCGTTCTTTGCGGTGGAGCAACATCCCTGGTCAAATCCGGGTTCGAGATACTGGTGAACGCCGGCTACCAGCCGGAAATAGCATATTTTGAATGCATGCATGAGCTGAAGCTGATAGTGGATCTGATGTATGAAAAAGGCATCGCGGGTATGAGGGATGCGATAAGCAATACCGCCAAGTACGGCGATATCACCGTTGGCCCGTACATCATCGATGATTCAGTAAGGCAAAGGATGCAGTATGCGTTGAGTCGCATACAGAACGGCTCCTTTGCGAAGGAATGGATATCCGAGAACCAGGCGGGAAGGCCTGTGTTCAACGCACTGATGAAACGCGACAGGGAACATCTGATCGAAAAAGTAGGCGCGGAGCTCCGCAAGATGATGAGCTGGCTGAAAAAATGAATTGTTCCGCCATATCTCTTCGGGTGAACTGATTTGAGAAAGAACATCTCTATTTTAGGATCGACCGGCTCTATCGGTCTCCAGACCCTGGACGTCATATCTTCATTCCCGAACAGGTTCAGGATCATTGGGCTTGCTGCAAAAGATAACTTGGCGCTTTTGGCCGAACAGGTCAAGAAATATTCCCCGAAAATAGTTTCAGTTGACACCGAGGCATCCGCAGAACTCCTCCAGGAAAAACTTGGGAAGACACAGACCGTCGTATATTTCGGCGGAGAAGGCCTGTTAAAGGTCTCTACACACAAGGATGTCGATATGGTCATCGTGGCCATCCCCGGATCGGCCGGTATTGTCCCCACTATCGAAGCCATCAAGCTGAAAAAGAACATAGCGCTCGCGAGCAAGGAAGTGCTTGTTGCCGCGGGCGACATCATAATGAAGGAAGTCTCAAAAAAGAAAATTCAGTTGTCGCCGATAGACAGCGAGCATTCCGGGATCACCCAGTGCCTTAAGGGAGAGGACCCTTCAAAAATAAAAAGAGTGATATTGACCGCTTCCGGCGGGCCTTTCCTTTCGCTTTCAAAGGACAAATTATCGAAGGTTTCCGTCAATGAGGCGCTCGCTCACCCGAAGTGGCGCATGGGGGACAAGATATCAGTCGATTCATCCACACTGATGAACAAGGGATTTGAGGTGATAGAAGCGCACCATCTCTTCGGGCTGGATTATTCCAAGATAGACGTGGTGATACATCCCCAGAGCATGATACATTCTTTCGTTGAATTCATTGACGGATCGTTGATCGCCCAGATCTCCGCCCCTGATATGAGGATACCGATACAGTACGCATTGCTTGATGGGGAGAGGATACAGAACAAATTCGACCTTATTAACCTTTCCAAATTAGGGGAACTGTCATTTGAAGCCCCAGACCGGGATAAATTCCCGTGCCTTGACTTCGCCTATTCCGCCGGGAGGCGCGGAGGAACGCTGCCCGCAGTCCTTAACGCGGCAAATAATGAAGCGGTGAAGCTGTTCCTTGAAGGAAAGATCAAGTTCACGGACATCCCCGTGCTCATAAGACAGGCAATGGATAAGCATTTTAACACCAGCGAACCTAACCTTGAAGATATCCTGGCAGCAGATCTGTGGGCAAAAAAAGAGATAATAACTAGCGTGGCATTACCCTAAATGGTATAATTCAGCCATGAACCTGGATATTATAGTAAAACCTGAAAAAGACGGAAATTTCATAGTTACCTGCCCTAACTTTCCGGACTGCGAAAGCAAGGGCAGCACGGTTGAGGAAGCCCTGGACGCCATGATAGACAAGATCTCCGAGATGGTGGCGGGGAATATCAAGGCGAACCTTAAGGAAACCTTCAAGGACCTCTACCTGAAAATATCTTCCAACGGTCCTATAAACGTTCCGCTTATGATGACAAAACTCCCGCTGAGCATGAACTGAGGGCACAAATTGGCAGAACCTTCTAAACTGGAAATACTTCGTCATTCAACATCGCATGTAATGGCTGAAGCCGTAAAAGAGCTTTTCCCCAATGTTCTTCTTGCCATAGGCCCATCCATTGAAACGGGGTTTTACTACGATTTCGACATGCCCCACAAACTGACCGAAGAGGACCTGCCGAAGATCGAAGAGAAAATGAGGGAGATCATAAGTCGTAACGAGAAATTCGAACGCCAGGAGATCTCAAAATCTGAAGCTATAAAACATATGAGAGGTGCCGGTGAAATTTATAAGGTTGAGCTGCTTAATGAAATACCCGATGACAAGGTTTCCATGTATAAGAACGGTAAATTCACGGATCTTTGCCGCGGTCCTCACGTTAAAACAACAAAGGACATTAAGGCGTTCAAGCTCTTATCGATAGCCGGAGCATACTGGAGAGGGTCCGAAAAGAACAAGATGCTCCAAAGGATATACGGTACAGCTTTCGAATCCCAGAAAGAACTCGATGACTACATTAAATTCCTTGAAGAAGCCGAGAGGCGCGACCACAGGAAACTTGGCAAGCAGCTGGACTTGTTCAATATTTTCCAGGAAGAAGCCGGAGCGGGACTTGTTTACTATTACCCGAAGGGCGCCGTATTAAGGGAAACTATCGAGAATTTCCTGAAGAGCGAGCACAGGAAAAGAGGCTATGAAACGGTCATTATCCCCCATATCGCTAAAGCCGACCTATGGCACACGTCCGGCCACTTTGAGTACTACAGGGAAAACATGTATTCCCTTAAGGTTGACGAGCAGGAATATGTCATCAAGCCGATGAATTGCCCCGGGCATATCCTGATATTCAAGAGAAAGCTGAGGAGTTACCGCGACCTGCCAATAAGATACTTTGAGCTTGGCACTGTTTACAGACATGAAAAATCGGGTGTCCTTCATGGACTGCTCAGGGTCAGAGGATTCACTCAGGATGATGCGCATATTTTCTGCACTCATGAACAGCTGAAGGATGAGATAGTCAAGGTCATCGACTTCGCATTCGACATGATGAAGGTCTTCGGTTTTGAATATGAGATTAATCTTTCAACAAGGCCGGAAAAATTCGTCGGCACAAAAGAGAACTGGGAGCATGCTACCGAAGCATTGATAAATGCGCTGAAGTCAAAGGGAGAAACCTACAGGATCGACGAAGGCGCGGGTGTTTTCTACGGGCCAAAGATTGATATCAAGCTGAAAGACGCCATTGGCCGCCTCTGGCAGGGGCCGACGATCCAGGTGGATTTCCAGCTGCCCGAAAGATTTGATCTGACCTATACCGGCGAAGACGGCAAGGAGCACAGACCGGCCATGATCCACAGGGTAGTGCTCGGGTCAATGGAACGGTTCATTGGGGCCCTGATAGAACATTATGCCGGGGCTTTCCCTGTATGGCTCTCCCCTGTGCAGGTAGTGATCCTGCCGATAGCTGACAGGCATTTTGAATATGCCAAAAAAGTAAGAGATATGCTTTTTGACAATGGCATAAGAGTGGAAATTGACGATAGAAGGGAAAAGATCGGGCTTAAGATCAGGGAAGCGGAAATGCAAAAGACGCCATACATGATGATCATCGGAGATAAAGAAGCGGGATCCAACAATGCCTCATTAAGGGCGAGACACAAAGGCGATCTGGGTGCTGTGAAGATCGATGAATTCATTTCTTCCATCAATGAAGAGATAGCCGGCAGGAAATAGTGTAAATTGACAGGGTCTCCTGTATTCTATATAATTCACGGGTTGCACAGATAAAGGGGGATTGAGAAGGATAAAAAATTACATATTGAATGAGAGGATCCGTCCGGGAGAGATCAGGGTAATTGATATCGACGGAAAACAGCTCGGGATAATGTCAAGGGACGAAGCCCTCAGGATAGCAAGAGAGAATGGTTACGACCTTATATTGGTCGCTGCGGACGACAAGAACCCTGTTTGCAAGATCGCTGATTTCGGGAAAATGAAATACGAAATGATGAAGCAGGAAAAGGAAGCCCGGAAAAAGCAGAAGGCCACCACTCTTAAGGAATTAAAGCTCTCATCAAAGATCGGGGAACACGATTACCAGGTAGTTCTTAATAAATCGATCGATTTTTTGAAAAAAGGCCATAAAGTAAAGATATCTCTGCGTTTTAAAGGACGGGAAGTAACGCATCCCGAACTAGGGGAAAAAGTATTGAAGCGCCTCATAGATGATGTATCAGCATGCGGGGCGCCGGAGATGAAGCCAAGACTGGAAGGCAAGCTATACTTCATGCTCCTTGTTCCGAAATGATATTACTTAAAGGATAGAAAGAGGTCTACAATGCCGAAAATTAAAACCAGGAAAGCCGCCGCGAAAAGGTTCAAGATACGGAAATCCGGAAGGATATTCAGGTACAGGGCAAGAAAAAAGCATCTGCTTGAGCACAAGGCAAAAACCACTAAAAATAAACTTGGGAAGCGCATTGAGGTCTCGGCTTCCGATAAGGACAGGATCAGGCACATGATGGGAGGCGTATCAAATGGTTAGAGTAAAAAGAGGTTATGTGGCGCGAAGGAGAAGGAAGAAGCTCCTTAAAAGAGCCAAGGGTTTCCGCGGCTCTCTGTCAAAGCTGTTCAGGCCGTCGCATCAGGCCGTCATAAGGGCGATGTCCTATGCCACAGCCCACAGAAGGAAGCGCAAAGGGGACTTTAGGGCTATATGGATAACCAGGATAAATGCCGCTGTAAGGCAGTATGGATTGACGTACGGAAAATTCATGAACGGCCTCAAAAGGGCAAAGATCTTGATCGACAGGAAAATGCTCGCCGAAATGGCCGTGAACGATCAAGAAACCTTCAAAAAACTCGCCGAAAGCGTAAAGGAAAAAGGGAAAAAGTAAATGATCCAAATGGAGGTCGGCGGGCTTGGATTTGACCCGAAGAACCTATCCCCTCTTGTGCTGCTAAGGGACCATGAAGAGATGAATTTTCTTCCCATCTGGATAGGCATTTTCGAAGCCGCATCGATCGCGATGGAACTTCAGGGCCTTCGGCCGCCCCGCCCAATGACACATGATCTTTTGAAATCCGTGATCGATAAGTTCAATGCTAAAGTCACAAAGATCATCATAAATGACGTCAAGGAAGGAACGTTTTACGCGGTCATAGAAATCGAAAAGGAAAAAGGGGAAAAAGCCACGATCGATTCAAGGCCGTCCGATGCGATCGCTTTGGCCATACGCGCGTCAGCACCGATATTCGTGTCGGAAGTCGTCATGATGCAGGCAAAACTTGTTAATGCCGAGAAGGACGCTGAGGAAACGAAGAAATTCAAGGAATTCATCGACAACATGAAGCCTGAAGATTTCACGAAATACTACAAGAAAGACTGACCAGCCCTCACACCGGGCAGGTCAACTTCTGGATACTAAAAATACACCGAGGCAAATAGTTATTATTCCTAGCCACCTGATAAGCGAAACATTTTCCTTGAACACAAAATAAGAAAATATCGCTACCACGACATAAGCAACACTTACCATCGGGTACGCCATGCTCAGGTCAATTCTGGAGAGAACGACCAGCCAGAAGACAGAGCTTATAGCAAAGCATACGATCCCCAGAAAAACATAGGGCTGAAGCACCATTGGGACCATTTTTGCCAGAAGTTGCATGACGGGAAATTGACCGAACATCATCATTCCCTGCTTCATGAGAAGCTGCCCCGCGATAGCAAGAGATATGGAAATGAACAATAAAATTAAATTAGTCAAATTTATTCCTCCTTTCAGCTTTTTCGTCTAGACGTATTAATTTTTCCTGTGAACATTGCGTAATATATTAGGCCAAGTTGCTTTAAATACTCAATTATCTGCTTTAGGCCAAGCTTGCTCTGTCCCCCTTCCCTGTCATTGAACACTATTGGGATCTCCTTAACCTTTGAATAATTTCCCTTAGCAAGGATCTCAATAAGGATCTTGAACCCTATCGGATTAATGTCCGCGCCTTCAAGGACGCTCTTCTTTATCATGAAAAATCCGGAACCATTGTCCTTTACATTGGTTATTGGTCTTGCAAGAAGCTGCGCGAAAGTTGAAGTTAACTTTCTATACCAGGGCCAGTTCGTGGCTCCTCCTCCTTCAACACGCCTGCTGCCCACCACAATATCAGCGTTGCCGCTGCTTATCTCTTTGTACATTTCAGGTATTGCCTCCGGAGGGTGGCTAAGGTCCGCATCCATGACGCAAAATATATCGCCTGTAGCAAGTTTGAAACCGTTCATTACAGCCGATGCAAGCCCGATCTTGCGGGGGCGCTTCACGACCCTGAGGTCGAATTTTGACTTCAACGCTTCCGCTATCTGTGCAGTTCCATCCGGAGAATTATCATCAACGATCAAAACTTCATAGGGCGTGTAATTTGGCTTAAGCGCGGTAAAAATCCGCGTTAAAAGCTCTTCTATATTCCTACTCTCGTTGTATGTCGGAACGATAATTGAAAGCATTAATTACCTCGAATTGCCAATTCTACATTAAGATGGGCTTTTTATCAATGTTTTAAGGTGGAATCGAAGAATTTTACGGATATCAGCATCACCTGCGGCCAGGCAGAGCTGAACTCGTGGGGCTGACCCTTATAAGTATAAATGAATATTTCTTTATTTTCTTTCTTGAACGCCGCGGCCAATTCATCCGCCCACTCCGGAGGGAGGTCTTTGTCAGCCAAACCCTGGTGGACTATCACAGGATCTTCGACGTTTTTGATGTATTTTTTCGGCGAAATGTTATCCCAGAAAGCCGGATTTGCCTCGGGTGAGCCGTAAAGGGACTCAATTTTTTGCCTTGTCGCTGGCGAGCCGTACTTCCTCGGCACTGCCGTATCCCGCCTTGCTATCCACCTATAATAGTTTTTCTTGTAATCGATGCTTATCGGGGCAAATAGCACATAGGCATTTATCAATCCCGGCTTTGTTACAATTATATTAAGCCCGATGCCGCCTCCGAGAGAATGGCCTAGCAGCCCTATCTTATCTTTATTGATGAAATCATAATTTGAATTTTTGACCGCATAAACCGCGTTTATCACATCTTCCGTATATCCCAGGTTCAGCCGCAGGTTATTTTCGGGATCTTTGTCAGATCCGTTGTGATTTCGATAGTCGGGATGGAGTACGACATATCCTCTATTTGCCAGATAATCCTGCTCCCTTTTAAGTCCCCTGCCTGTCGTGTAATATCTGGGCTCCACGAATCCATGCGCAGTGATGATGACAGGATAGGGCCCCTTCCCTTTCGGCACGTTCATAATTCCCGATATCTTGAGTTTTCCGCTCATATAAGTTATAAAGTACCGAGTGTAAGCCTCTTGCGTTGCCATTACCTTAACAAGTTTCAGGTCCCTGCCATCGTATTTTTCCTGCATTATGTATTGAAGAGAGACCGTATTTAATGCAGCAAAGCAAGTTGAGGTAAAAAGCACTATCCCGATCAACCCTATTTTAATCTCATTTCGCATTTCATATCTCCTATCTCGCAATTCATCTTATATTATCTTAAACTCGTAAGTTATGAAAGGGTTTGCGTTATATTTCACCCTTATAACCGATCTTCCGCCTTTGAAATATCCGACAGAATAAACCGTGTTCTTCCCGCTCTCTCTTATGATCTTATAACTTCCCCCGCCGAATTGTTTGATAGAACCTTTGGCAATGTCGATAAGCCAGTCAGCATCGTCAACCGGCGAGTGAGGATTGTCGGTGAACCAGTTCGGATTGACCGCAATTATCGCTTTTCCTTCCTCCAGGCCGGCTTCGGCCAGATAGAAAGCTTTTTCTTTTTGGATGTAAAGCTCTTCTATGCCGCGCTCTGACAGGACTATCCTTACAAAGATAATTCCCGCCGCAAGAAGCGCCGTTATGATGACCAGGACGATGATAAGCGCCTGGCCTTTTGAACTAGTTCCGCGCGCAAACATTGTAATAGTAAGCCTTTCCTGTCTTCGGGGTGATCTCTACGCCGATAAGCTTTGATGACGGGTAAAAGAACTTTAATCCCTTTATCTCTCCCTCGATGGTCAAGTAATAAACATCGCTCCCTTCTTCCCTTCTTACTTTGCCGTCCCTGAATTCGTATGTGATGTTGCCGATAATCAATTTGGACGGATTTGAGCCGATGCCGGCCCCTCCGCTTTGCATGATATCAGAGGATATCCTGCAGGCGATGAACCTTACGCTCTGCATGGATTTTGCGAGGTCCGAGGCCCTGGATATCAGCCTTGTCGTTGATAGTGCGAAGTAAAACAGCGTTATGCTTATAACGGATATCATCGCGGTAGCGATAAGCATTTCGATTAAAGTAAAAGCTTTTGATCTTTTTGACATCAATACCTGCTTCTTAAAGTGTCTAACTCAATTTTGTGGCTGATTTTGATGGATATCAGGCCGTTACCGGCGGGAGAAACAGTGATCGATCCAGCACCGCTATCAAATCTTGAGTTATTATATGAAAATATTATGTCAAATGGCTTGCTTCTCATCTCCTCCATAATACTTTTTGAGATGAATATCGACCTTGTAAGCTGTCTTGAATTATTTACCTGTCTTATCCCGCTGTTGACCAAGAACGTGAAGGAAGCAGCAAAGACGCACATCAGAAGAGATGCCACAAGCACTTCAATAAGCGTAAATCCTTTACTCAATCCTTATCCTGCCTCTTGAGGAAACGATTATCTTTTTGATCTTTTGAGCGCCGCCTATCGACAATGTCCCGCTCCCCCCGATATCCGTACAGCCGGAAGGAACGAAGCTGAAATAACTTTTTCCGTAGAACTGGATATTCCTGCCCACAATGCCCGATTTATAAGGACTTCCACCCTTTATTATGGTATAGGAGTTCTTTCCAGTGCGAAATTCTATCCTGAAGACCTGTGATGTGGTTTGCGCAATCTGTTGCGTGAGTTTTATGTCCGAGAGCACCTGGTTCACTGATAGGCTATATTCAAGAGAGTTCTTGAGCCTAATTACGCCGGCCACGGATAGCGCAATTATCGAGCTTACTATCGCGATGATTACTATGAATTCGATCAGTGTAAATCCGGAAGTTTTCATTTTCATTCGCTAATTTACCACGACATTATCGACGAGCCTTGTTTTTCCTATATAAGCGGCGGTTGCGATCAATGTCTTCCCTTTGATGACCGATCTTTCATCAAGCGTTTCCGGATCGCATATGGATATGTAATCGATCTTTAATCCTTTTGCCGTCTTCATTAATTTTGTTATCGCCGCTTTTATTTTAGTTGAGCTTCGTACGCCTGATCTGACAAGCATTTTAGAGAACTTCAGCGATCTGTTGATCGCAAGCGCTTTTATTCTGTCTTCATTGCTCAGGTAAGTGTTCCTTGAACTCATCGCTAGCCCGTCCTTCTCCCTGACGGTGGGCATCGCTACGATCTTTACATTCATATTCAGGTCCTGCACCATTTTCCTGATTATCAAGAGCTGCTGGTAATCCTTTTCACCAAAGTAAGCGTTGTTCGGCCTAACTATATTGAATAGTTTTGCAACTATCGTCGTAACGCCTTTGAAGTGGCCAGGCCTAGATGCCCCACACAGCTTATCTGATAGTCCTTTGACCTCAATATCGGTCTTGTATCCATCTGGATACATATCTTTGACCGAAGGTGAGAATATTGTATTAACGTGATACCTTGAAAGAAGCTTCAGATCGCGTTTCATGTCCCGAGGATATTTCTTAAGGTCTTCATTCGGGCCGAATTGGGTTGGATTTACGAATATGCTGACAATAACTATATCATTTCTTTTTTTTGCTTCTTTGACCAGAGATATGTGTCCTTCGTGAAGGTAGCCCATTGTGGGGACAAAACCGATTGAGAATCCTTTTTTCCTGAATCCGTCGGACAGCTTCATCATTGATGCGACGCTTTTAACGATCTTGGCCATTTTTATTTGCCGAAATAGCCCTTGGCCATAAGCCAGAAAAGTATGGCAAGCGCAATGGAAAGCAGTTTAAGCGGCAAGTTGTTGAAAATGAGAGAACCGAAAAACCTTTTCATGATGGTATTCTATACCCGTGTACGTTCAACTTCAATTGGGAATGTCTTCAGAGTAACCGCAGGCTTCGTTGACACAGAGTTTTTTTGCTTCTTTCTTCGTGCGCTTTTCCGTCATTATCCCTCCGCACTTTGGGCATTTTTCCTCGAGCGGTTTGTTCCACAGGGCGAATTTGCACTTCGGATAATTGCTGCAGCTGAAAAAGATCTTTCCTCTCTTGGATTTTCTCTCGACAATATCGCCGCCGCATTGAGGGCATTTGATCCCTGTAGGCTTCAATATCGGCTTAATGTTCTTGCAATCAGGATAACCCGAGCATGCAAGGAACGATCCGAAGCGGCTTCTCTTGAATACCATGGGTTTGCCGCATTTCTCGCATACCTCCTCCACTTTTTCCGCTTCCTTGCTCCCTGGAAGTGGCTTCGTGCTCTTGCACTTCGGATAGCCGGAGCAAGCCATGAAATCGCCGAACCTTCCGGACCTTATCATCATCGGCTTCCCGCATTTCTCGCACTTTTCCTCGGTCATGATCTCTTTCTTTATTTTTTCCATTCCTGTTTCAGCTTCTTTAAGCGTCTTTTCGAAAGGATCGTAGAATTCCTTCAGCACTTCGACGAGTTCGATGGAACCCTCGAGTATTTTATCCAGCTCATCCTCCATGTGCGCCGTGAACTCTATGTCCATTATCACGGGGAAATGCTTCACGAGCTGTTCATTAACTATGACGCCTAGTTCGGTCGGCTTCAGCGTTTTGCCTTCCTTTTCCACGTATCCGCGGTCCTGCACGGTCCCGATTATCGGAGAATACGTGGAAGGTCTCCCGATGCCATCCTGCTCAAGCTCCTTAACAAGCGATGCTTCGGTGAACCGCGGCGGCGGCTGCGTGAAATGCTGGTTCGGATCGATCGATAGCATTCTCAATTTTTGCTGATCGTTCATCTCGGGAAGTATGCCTTCTTTTTCCTCTTCATCTTCCTCGTCGCGGCCCTCCATATATACTGCAATGAATCCGTCGAACTTGATCACACTTCCGTTCGCCCTGAAAACATAATCGCCAGCCGTTATGTCGACAGATGTCTGGTCAAGCACGGCAGATTCCATCTGCGACGCTAAGAACCTGTTCCATATGAGCGTGTATAGCTTCAACTGGTCGACGTTGAGGCTGCCTGCGATATCGGAGGGTTTATTATCAAAATATGTCGGCCTTATGGCTTCGTGCGCGTCCTGGGCTTGCTTCTTAGCCTTATAAATTTTCGGTTCCTTGGGCAGATATTTTGCGCCGTATTCCTTCTCGATCAGTGCCCTTGCTTCATTCTGCGCTTCAACTGCAATCCTGGTCGAGTCCGTTCTCATATATGAGATAAGACCGGTCGCCGTGCCTTTTTCAAGTTCTATGCCCTCATAAAGCTGTTGAGCGAGGACCATTGTCTTTTTTGTGGAGAACCCAAGCTTCCTGTAAGATTCCTGTTGAAGAGTTGAAGTAATGAACGGAGGCGATGGATTTCGCCTCTGTTCTTTCTTAACGATCTTCGTGACGATAAAATCCTTATTATCGATCTCTTTTAATATGCCGTCCGCCGATGCCTTGTCCGGGATGCTTATCTTGTCGCCGTTCTTTGATAAAAGCTTGGCGATGAACGCTTTTTCTTCGCCGTCCGGGGAAAGTTTCGCTTCAATTGACCAGTATTCCTGAGGAACGAACTTCTTGATCAGTTCTTCCCTTTCACAGATAAGCCTTACCGCGACTGACTGCACTCTTCCGGCCGAAAGGCCTTTCCTTATCTTTTTCCAGAGCAGGGGCGAGAGTTTGTAGCCCACTATCCTGTCAAGGATCCTTCTTGCCTGCTGGGCATCCACGCGCTTCATATCGATTTCTCTGGGATTTTCTATGGCATGAAGCACGGCTTTCTTTGTTATTTCGTTGAACTCGACGCGCTTGATCTTATCTTTATCTTTGCCTTCCAGGATCGCCGCAAGGTGCCACGCAATGGCCTCCCCTTCCCTGTCCGGATCGGGTGCCAGGAAGACCATTTTTGCTTTTTTCGCTGCGGCTATCAGCGCCTTAACAACTTTTTCTTTGCCTTTGATTATCTGATATTTCGGCTCAAAGTTATTTTCTATCTTTATGCCGATGTTCTTTTTTGGAAGGTCCCTTATGTGGCCGCCCGAGGCTTCCACCGAATAATCCTTGCCAAGGAATTTTTCCAGTGTCTTAGCCTTTGCGGGCGATTCCACTATCACAAGATTCTTTGCCAATTTTTTCCTCCTGGCGAGTTAAAAAACTTCCGCATACTACCAGAAGCGCGTCTGTCGTGTCAAATGGAGATTATCTGCCGAACATTTTCTCCATATCCGGTTTTGATATTTTAACAAGTGTCGGTCGACCATGCGGACAGGTCGTTGGATTGCTTGTCGCGAATAATTCCCTGATCAATCCGTCCATTTCAGCATACGAGAGCTTGTCCCCGGCTTTCACGGCTGACTTGCATGCCATCATCTTCCAGATAGCTTCCCTGCGCTCATCGACGCTCTTTATCTTGAACGACTTGCTCAGTTCGGATAGTATTTCTGAAATTGCGCCTTCAATGCTCAATGTTTTAAGCGCCGCCGGTATCCCTCTTATTATGATGGTGTTTTTACCAAACACCTCGATATCAAATCCAAGCTCGGATATTTCTGTTATATTGCCTGACAATAAAGTGAATTCCAAAGGATCAATTTCAATGCTTTTAGGCACGAGAAGGTTTTGTGTGCCGGCGATGGTCTTGTTCTTTATTTTCTCGTACATTATCCTTTCGTGCGCCGCATGCTGGTCGATAATGATAAGGTCTTCGCCTTGAACTGATATTATATATGTAAGATTCGCCTGAAAAATCACCTCACCCCTTTGATTCCCCTCTCCATTCGATGGAGAGGGGTGTCCGAAGGACGGGGTGAGGTCTTCCCCGAATATCTTTATCATCTCCGGCTTCCAGTTCTCAGTCGGCGGGGTCCATGTTCCGCCGCCGTAAGACTTTGATCCCGATTGAGCGCCTACTTCTGAAAGCGCTGCCGATACGGCTGATGTTACCGCCTTTATTGCAATATCCGGCTTTGAGAACTTGATCTCTCTTTTTGTCGGATGGACGTTCACGTCAATATCCGCCGGATCGATGTCTATAAATATCACCGCTATTGGATATTTTCCATCAGGTATCAACGTTCTATAAGCATCCTCTAAAGCCCTTGATAACAGGGCGTTCCTGACGAACCTCCCGTTCACAAAGAACGACTCGCCGTATCGGTCTGATTTGGTTATGACCGGCTGAGTTACGTATCCGTGTATTTTCACATCTCCCGTCTCGCGCTTCTCATCTCTAACTTCTAACATTGCTTTAGCCATATCGGTCCCGTATATCGAGGCGATCGCTTCAAGAAGATTTCCTGAGCCGATCGACGATAATATTTCTTTCCCGTCGCTTTTAAGAGAAAAGGATATCTGGGGGTTTGAAAGAATGAACTTTGATGTGACATCAACAATGTTGGAAAGTTCGGTTGATCTGCCTTTCTGGAATTTAAGCCTAGCGGGAGTATTGAAGAACAGTTCTTCCACCGTGACGGACGTGCCGACGGGGCATCCGGCACCTTCTTGGAGCTTTAGCTTTCCGCCTTCCACTACGATCCTTGTCCCGTTCGGCCCCTTATCGTTCGTGACAAGCTCGAATTTCGAAACACTCGCTATGCTCGGAAGGGCCTCGCCGCGGAAACCTAATGTCCTTATGGCAAAAAGGTCGTCAATATTCCTTATCTTGCTTGTTGAATGTCTTTGAAGAGAAAGTTTCGCGTCTTCAGGGCCCATCCCGCATCCGTCATCGGAAACTCTTATCGATCTTTTCCCTCCGTCCTTTACTTCTATCGATATCCTTTTTGCTCCAGCGTCAATAGAATTTTCCACGAGTTCTTTTACAACGGAGGCAGGGCGTTCAACGACTTCTCCGGCGGCTATTTTTGAGACGAGGGTTTCTTCCAGAAGGATTATTTTATTCATGACTCCAGTATCAAGGGGCTGCCGGAAAGGCTGTTTATCGTCGCTGCAAAAGCAGGGAAAGACGTTTCAATGCATTCCACTTTCTCTACCATGGTCTGGTCGGAAGCGACAAGTCCCGCTATTGCAGAGATCATCGCTATCCTGTGATCTCCGTAGCTCTGGCATATTCCTTTTTTTAACTTTGAAGGTCCGTATATGACGATGCCATCCCTAGATTCCTCGATATTCGCACCGAGGCGCTTCAATTCGTGGACCGTTGTCTTTATCCTGTCGCTTTCCTTGAAGCGAAGCTCCTCCGCGCCTTTTATCACGGTCTTTCCTCTTGCCTGAGTGGCCGCTACCGCGATAATAGGGATCTCGTCTATTATCCTTGGTATTATGCTGCCGCTAAGCTCTATCGCGTTCAATTCGGAATATTTAATGGATATGTCCGCCACGGGTTCATTGGACAATATCCTTTCGTTCGTCACCTCGATATTGGCTCCCATCCTGTGAAGAACATCGATAATACCCGTCCTTCCGGGATTTACACCTACATTACTGATCAATATATCTGATCCCGGAACAATTGACGCGGCAACCATCAGGAAAGAGGCGCTTGAAATGTCTCCCGGAACGAATATTTTTTTGGCCTTTAATTCACCTTCTCCTTCAACAGAGATATTCTTATCGTCTCGTTTTATGGCGGCGCCGAAATATTCAAGCATTCTTTCGGTATGGTCCCTGGTGGATTCCTTTTCAATGATGGTCGTTATGCCTTTCGCATAGAGGCCGGCCATAAGAACCGCGGATTTTACCTGGGCGCTTGCAACGGGCATTTCATACGATATCCCTTTAAGTTCTCTGCCGATTATCGTCAGTGGCGCAAGCGTGTCCCTTTGTCTTCCGTGGATGACCGCTCCCATTTTTTTTAATGGTTCTATCACCCTTCCCATCGGCCTTCTTCTTATTGATTCATCGCCAGTAAGAGTAGCGTGGAATTTCTGTCCGGCGAGGATGCCGACAAGAAGCCTGATCGTCGTTCCCGAATTCCCCACATCAAATACATCCAATGGTTCATGAAGGCCGAGCAACCCTTTGCCTTTCACGGTGACAACGCCATCTTCAAAGTCTATTTCAATGCCCATCTTTCTGAAGCAATCGATGGTTCTTATGCAGTCGTCCGCCCGAAGGAAGCCTTCTATATTGCTGTCTCCTTTCGCCAAGGAGCTGATCATGATCGCCCTGTGGGATATTGACTTGTCACCGGGAACGGTTATCTTACCTGTAAGTTGTTTAGCCTGATTTACGATGAACTTTTTCATTAAAACATCGAATCCCTGAAATCTTTAATTTGAAGGAGTTTTTCACGTATCATTGCGGTATTTCCCTGCCTGATGAGCTTTTCGATCTCCGAAAGGGCCTTCTTGAAAGAACTTAGCGAAGCCAGCACTGCTTTTTTATTCGTCGTGAACATGTCTGTCCCGAGATCCGGGTCGCCTGAGGCGATCCTTGTGGTATCTTGGAAGCCGGAAGCGGCAAAATCCACCATGTCATCGCTTAACTTTCCCGACCCGAGAACCGAAGAAACGAGCGCAGCGGCAACGGCAACAGGCATATGGCTTATTCCGGCGACTATGCTGTCGTGAACGGCGGGGGAAAGCACATGGACCTTGGCGCCAAGCTTTGATATCAATGATTTAAGAGTGTTCAACGCCTTGTCATTGGTCTTTGAGGTTTTTGTCAGGATGTAATTCTTCCCCTCCAGAAGGTCTTTCTCCGCTTCCTCAAGGCCTACTTTTTCCTTGCCGGCCATAGGATGCCCGCCGACAAAATATACTCCCCTCGGCATGGCCTTTTCCGCTTCTTTGACGATCAATTCCTTGGTGCTGCCGACATCGGTAACGATCGTTCCCGGCTTCAGGAACTGCACAAGCTTTTTTATCTCCGGAACAATAAGGTGGATCGGGTAGCAGATGAATATTATGTCGGCATCCTGGATAAGCCCTCTGATATTCGTGGAAGCATAATCAACAGCCTTTAGTTTCACGGCCAGCGCCGCTTTTGACTTGTCCCTGGTAAGGCCGATCACTCTGGCTAATTGTTTTTGTTTGATGGCCATTCCAATGGAGCCGCCTATAAGGCCGAGGCCTACTATGGTCACTTTGGGTTTCATATGGGTTATTTTAAGTTATATATATATGTTAGTCAATTACAGTAATATTAAGCCGGAAAGTCTTTACGGGAGGCTTCTTCTCCCAAGGCCTGCGGTAAACAAGAGTTAATGTTGTCTTACCGTGTTTTGCAGCTTTAAAGTGAAAAGTGAATTTACCTCCAGATCCTATTAACTTGGATTGTGGCTTGAATTCAGATCCCTTTATTTGCGGAAGAACCGGTGAATTTTTGGATGTTACACTCCAAATGTATCCGGTAGTTGGATTCCCTTCAAGGACAATATCCAGGAAGCTGCCGCATTTAAGCTCAATAGTTCTGCCTGAATCGGCTTCGTTAAGATTTACGATCCCTTTATAGAGAGGACCAAAGCCGCATAGCATCAAGAAAACCAACAATAACAATATGGTTTTTCTTAACATCATTTACGCCTCCTTTTCTTCAAGTGCCTGTAAATATAATAGGCGAACAATCCCGTAAGGATAAGGATAACAGCAATATCAACGATCCTGCTGTATATCATCACGACTTCCCAGTTGCTCTTAAGGTAAAAACCGGTATAGGCGAGGAAACTGTTCCAGAGTCCTGCCCCGATAATGGTGAATATAGCGAATTTATATATATTCATCTGCGCAAAACCGGCCGGCAGAGATATCAGGTGGCGCACTACAGGGATGAACCGGCTTATGAAGATGGTGATATCGCCGTATTTATTGAAGAATCTTTCCGTTGCCTCAAGCTCTTCGGGATCGAGAAGCAGGAATTTGCCGTACTTATGTATCAAAGCCTTTTCGCTGTAATAGCCGATGGTGTAAGAGATCATTGAGCCGGCGATACTGCCGAGGGTGCTGAAGAAAATGACCAATAAAAATGTGAACTTTCCTTCAGCGACCAGGAATCCGGCGAAAGGCATGACAGCCTCGCTTGGGACGGGAAAAACCATGCTTTCCATCGTCATTGCGATAAAAACGGTGATATACCCCGTGCTCTCCATGAATCTGGTTATATATTGTGCTAAGAATTCAGTTAAACCCATTCGGTTCCCCTCTCATCTCGCATCTCGCGTCTCTTTTTGATTAATCTTTCCCCCAGAATTTATCGGCTTCCTTTTCCATCTTATCAAGCCGTGTATAGTAATCCGGGAATTCATTAAGGTGTGCAAGTGCTATCTTCCCTGTCATTATCGGATCGTCATTCGTGACGTTCGTGTGAGGATTCACTTTGCCGTGCTCAAGTTCAACATCCATCCCCATCCTGAACTGCTCCACATCCCACTTGTCCCATTTGATCCCAAGCTTGCCCCCGACATCTTTCGCCTGCTGCGCTGTGAAAACTTTCTTAGTCATTTTTATCGCCTCCTTTTGCCTTTCGTTTCTTTAATAGTATATATCAATATAACACCAGTTATGATAATAGGTATAACATAAGCCCAAATGGTCCCTCCCATTAAAGTAATGGGATATCCCGTTTCCCATGTTTCCGTATTTTCAGCTGCATGCACCAAAAGTTTTAGCCCGGTGGAATTAAATATCGCCGATATTGATATGCCGATCGCCCATAAAACGATCAATTGAAATCTGTTCATTTTTTGCCTCCCCTCTTGCCATATTATATCAGGAAAAGTATGATAGCGTCATGAAGAACGTATGGCAAGAGCTTGACCATGAAAGAATATTCAGGTCAATTGAAGGGATTACCGGCGCAAAGCTGACAAGCCTGCTTATCCAGAGGAACAGCTACATAAACCGCGTGTACGAGCTTGAAAAGCAGGATGGCAAGGAAAGGTTCATAGCAAAATTCTACAGGCCCGGCCGCTGGACCAAAGAGATGATACTTGAAGAGCATGGTTTTCTTAAGGAACTTGAAGCAAAAGAGGTCCCTGTCATAACTCCGGTCGCGATCTCAAATAAAACTCTTTTTTCTTTGGGGGACATAAATTACGCTCTTTTCCCGAAAAAAGGCGGAAGGGCCGTTGATGAATTCGACAAGGCTTCCTGGGAGAACATCGGCCGGCACCTGGCAAGGATACACTTGGCAGGAACACTGCATAAAAGTTCAAAGCGGATCATATGGAGGCCCGGCACTGCCACAAAACACCATATCAAAGTCCTGCATGGGACAGACTTCCTGCCCAAGGATTTCAAGAAATCGTTTGACGATGCCACTGAGATCTTTATTAAGAAGTTCGATAAGCTTTTTGATAACAACGGGTCGATACTTATTCATGGCGACTGCCACAAGGGAAATCTTATTTACAGGCCCGGCGAGGGAATATGGATAATAGATTTTGACGATATCTGCATGGGGCCACCCGTCCAGGACCTCTGGATGCTGCTGCCGGGAAACATTGAGGATTCGCAAAATGAACTTGAGTGGTTCCTGAAAGGCTACGAGACGTTCAGGCAGTTCGATACCGGATCGCTAAAGTTGATCCCCGCGCTCCGTGGAATGCGGATGATACATTTCGTTTCATGGCTCGCCGTCCAGAGCAAGGACCCCCATTTCGATAAACATTTTCCCGAAACAGGCTCTCCTAGATACTGGAATGAGCTTATAAAAGAACTCCAGCAGATAGTGTATAATTCTTGATGTCAGCGTCCATTGACATATAACCTCGCTTGCATTAAAATCCCCATCATGACCCAACGACCATTATGCTGCAAAATAGATACATCCAATGTCGCAGGGCTTCTTAAGGCGATATCAGACCCTACCCGGCTTCAGCTTTTGTGCTTGCTTAGAAGCGGGAGTAAATGCGTCTGTGAGCTGCAGGACTTTACCGGCCATAAGCACAATCTTATCTGCCACCACCTGAAAGCGCTCGGAAAACTTGGGATATTAAAAGCAACGCACAAGAACAAATTCACATATTATGAGCTTAATATAAAGGTGTATAAGAAACTATTAAAAGGCCTGACTGTTCTGTTGGGAGGCAAATAAATGAAAAAGAAGGAGGATCCTTGCTGTAGCGATGATATGTCCGGATGTTCCTGTGGTTGTCCGGCGGACAGGTCCGGCAAGCTGTGCATGCTTTCACAGCCGCCAATGAAATTCGATGTTGAAAAGATCAAGAAACTTGTAAAAGACCCGAAATATATATGTACTTGTTGCGGGAGAGCTGCCAACAATAAAAAAGTTCTATGCTGCCCAAAGCCATTATAGTATGAAAAGCAGATTATCTTTTCTTGATAAACATTTGACGCTATGGATATTTACAGCCATGGCCTTAGGCGTTCTGTCAGGCAGATTTATTCCTGCAATCACAGCTTTCATATCAAGATTCCAGATAGGGACAACATCTGTCCCTATCGCCATCGGCTTGATCCTGATGATGTACCCTCCTCTTGCGAAAGTTAAATATGAAGAACTTAGGGATGTCTTTAAGGACACCAAAGTGTTGCTGTTATCTTTGATCCAGAACTGGCTAATTGGGCCTTTCCTGATGTTCTTCTTAGCCATAATCTTCTTAAAAGATCGCCCCGAATACATGGTCGGACTCATATTGATCGGATTAGCGCGCTGTATTGCCATGGTAATAGTTTGGAATAATTTGGCGGAAGGCGATAACGAATATGCCGCAGGGCTTGTGGCATTTAATAGCATTTTTCAGGTACTTTTTTATAGTTTATATGCCTGGATATTCATAACATTCCTGCCCGGCATTTTCGGCCTAAAAGGATATTTTGTGGATATTTCGATAGTTGAAGTAGCAAAAAGCGTGTTCATTTATCTTGGCATCCCGTTCATCGCGGGTTTTGCCACGAGATATTATTTCAAGAAGACAAAAGGGCTTGATTGGTATAACAATAAATTCATACCCAAAATAAGCCCAATAACGCTTATCGCCCTGTTATTCACTATATTTGTGATGTTCAGCCTGAAGGGCGACCTGATAGTCCAGATCCCCATGGATGTTCTTCGAATATCCATCCCTCTCGCGATCTACTTTGTAATAATGTTCTTTGTGAGCTTTTTCTTAAGCCGCGCTTTTGGCGCAAATTACAAAAAATCGACAACATTATCATTTACTGCCGCCAGCAACAATTTTGAACTTGCAATAGCTGTAGCAGTTGCCGTGTTCGGAATAAATTCAGGGGTCGCATTTGCGGCGGTCATCGGTCCGTTGATCGAAGTCCCTGTGATGATAAGCCTTGTGGATGTGGTATTAAGATTCAAGAAATAAGGAGGGACGACTAAATGTTTCAATATATTGCTAATGTAATAACTTATGACATTTTCCGATTAGTAAGGGGATCGCATATCGGAGATAGCGTTAATTTTTTCTTTTACGATGTCCCGAAGATCTACTTTCTTCTCATTACAATAATATTCATCGTCGCGATAATAAGGAGTTTCCTTCCGCCGGAGCGTATCCGCAGCTTTTTAAGCCGAAGAAATGAATATGTCGGCAATGTCCTTGCTGCTGCACTGGGAATATTCACGCCTTTCTGCACCTGCTCCGCGATACCACTATTCATCGGAATGCTTGAGTCCGGGGTTCCGCTTGGAGTGACGATGTCATTCCTTGTCGCTTCCCCTACGATCAATGAGGTCGCGATAGTGCTTCTGTGGGGCCTATTCGGCTGGCGCGTCGCCCTTACATATATATTAAGCGGGATGTTCATTGCCATAGTAAGCGGGGTCCTGATCGGGCGGCTAAAAATGGAGAAGTATGTCGAGGACTTCGTTTATAAGACAAAATCAGTCGCGTCTAACAGCGGGAAAAAGCTCGCATGGAACGACCGGATAGACTATGCGGTCGAATACACAAAGGACATATTTTCCCAGGTCTGGCTTTACGTGATGATAGGCGTCGGCATCGGGGCTTTCATCCACGGATATGTCCCGGTTGAATTCGTGACCAGATACGCCGGCAACGGCAACCCATTCGCGGTAATAATTGCTGTCATTATCGGCGTTCCTTTGTATTCAAATGCCGCGGGGACCATACCGATAGTCCAGGCCTTGATGGAAAAAGGCCTTGCCCTCGGGACGACTCTTGCGTTCATGATGGCCGTGACATCACTTTCACTGCCTGAGTTCATAATACTGAGGAAAGTGCTGAAGCTGAGGCTGCTTCTTACTTTCTTCGGCACCGTCACGATCGGCATAATATTGATCGGATATTTATTCAATTTCATATTTAAAATGTGAAAATAGGAGGTTATAAATGAATAATATAAATAGAATATATATTGTTGCCGCAATCCTTCTGATCCTTATTGCATCATATTTATTAACTCAAAGAGGTGTGAAAAGCGGGCAGATCTGCCCTGCACCGGCAATTAAACAGGAGGCGAAACAAGCTGTGCCCCTGCCGCAAAAAGCCGCCGCAGACCATCCAAAAGTAACCTTTGTGGAACTTGGTTCGGTCGGCTGCACTCCCTGCGATATGATGCAGCCTATCCTCAGTGAAATAAGAAAGGAATACGAAGGCCAAGTGAATGTCCTTTTTTACAATATTAAATCCATATCAGGCAGGCCTTATGCGGAAAAATACATGGTTCAATTCATCCCGACGCAGGTCTTCCTTGATGAAAACGGTATTGAATATTACAGGCATGTAGGATTTTTCCCGAAAGATGAAGTAGTGAAGATACTTGAGCTTAGGGGTGTAAAGTAATGATAATGCGTTTATTTGAAGCGCTATCCGCAGGGCTGAACTCAATGCCCATAATAGCTATCGGCGCCGCATTTGTCTGGGGAATATTAAGTATATTATTAAGCCCTTGCCATCTTGGGAGCATTCCACTTATTGTCGGCTTTATAAGCGATAAAAAAGAAATGTCGACCAAAAAGGCTTTTACATTATCCCTTCTTTTCTCGCTTGGAATACTCCTTACGATATCAGCAATTGGGCTCGTGACCGGACTAATGGGGAGGATGCTTGGCAACATCGGATCTTTTGGGAATTATTTTGTCGGGGCAATATTGATATTCATAGGTCTTAATCTTTTAGAGCTTGTTCCATTCCCTGCTTTTAGCGGCGTCAACCAGTCAAAGATAGGCAGAAGTAAAGGCCTGCTTGCAGCTTTTATGCTGGGACTTATATTTGGCATTGCAATGGGACCCTGCACATTCGCCTACCTTGCGCCAATGCTTGCGATAGTATTCGGGATGTCTTCAACAAAGCTGATCTACGGCCTGACGCTTTTGCTTGCTTATGGGATAGGCCATTGTTCCGTTATTGTTTTTGCCGGAACATTTACAAATATAGTGCAGACCTACCTGAACTGGAACGAGCGATCAGGCGGCACGTTAATAATAAAAAAGATCTGTGGTATTCTGGTTGTAATTGGCGGAATATATTTATTAATTGGAGGTGTAAGGTAATGTTGGACATAAAAGTGCTTGGTCCGGGCTGCCCGAACTGCCTCGAGCTTGAAAGAAGGGTCAAGAATGCCCTTTCCGAGCTGAAAGTTGAAGCAAAGGTCACAAAGGTCACGGACTGGAAAGACATCGGCAAATATATTATGATGACACCCGGGATCGTGATAAACGAAAAAGTAAAGCATTCCGGAAAGCCGCTCCCGAGGCCTGAACAGATAAAGGAATGGATAAAGGAAGAAATGTAAATGTTGAAGGTCGAGAACCTCAATCTAAAACGCGGTGATAAACAGATCGTCAAAGATGTGAGCTTTGAGATCCCTGACGGCGAGATATTCGGCGTCCTGGGGACGAACGGCGCCGGCAAAAGCTCGATGGCCTATATCCTCATGGGAAGTTCCGGCTATCATCCGGACAGCGGCAAAATAACCTTCGACGGCGTCGATATCACAAATAAAACCATGGATGAGAGGGCACGCCTTGGCATAACCATGGCCTGGCAGGAGCCGGCAAGGTTCGAGGGGATATCTATACTGGATTTCATAATGCTCGGGAGCTCAATAAAAAGCCATACTCTGGCCGAACAATACCTTGAGCAGATGCGTCTTACGACGAGCGAATACAGGTTGAGGCAGGTTGATAAGACATTGAGCGGCGGTGAAAGAAAAAAGATCGAGCTGGCTTCAGTCCTTGCGATGAAGCCAAAACTGGCGATACTTGACGAGCCGGATTCGGGAATAGACATGCTTTCCCAGGAAGCCGTTATGAACTTGATCCGCGAAATAAAGAATTATGGCGGCTCCGTCATCCTTATTACCCATGACGAAGAAGTCGTTAAGATTGCCGACCGGTCCGCCCTTATGTGCAGCGGTCTGGCTTTCAAGGTCGGGAAACCCTCTGAAATAGTAAATTATTATAAGGAGCATTGTAAGCCTTGTCCGACAAAAGTTTATCCGGCTAAGGGAGATAAAAAGTGACGGATTACACTAAAGATTACCAGATGATGCTGGATGCCTATGAAAAGGCGGATGGAAATCCCGCCATTTTCAAGGATGCGAAGGTAGCACACCTTTTGGTGCATAAGAACAATATAATAGGCAAACACCTCGTCCCGGGACTTGTGGTCGAACCAAAAGAAACAAAAGACGGGATCGACCTTAAGTTCAAAGTGCTCCCTAACAACAAGATCGAGTTCCCTGTCCATCTCTGTTTCGGGGTTCTTCCGAAAGAAGGAGTACAGCTTATCAATATCGAGGCTGAGGTCGGAGAGAACAGCAAGGTCATACTCCTTGCCCACTGCATTTTCCCGAACGCCGTGAAAGTAGTCCACAAAATGCAGGCAAAGATCATTGTAAGAAAGAACGGAAGCTACAGTTATAACGAGGTACATTTCCATGGGGAGGACGGCGGAGTCGAGGTTATACCGAAAGCAAATATCATCCTTGAAGAAGGCGCAAGGCTCGATACGAATTTCCAGCTGACCAAGGGAAGGGTCGGCAAGCTTGAGATCGATTACGTGGTGGATGCCGGAAAAGATTCTGTGGTCGAAATGACCGCGAAAGCTTACGGTTACGGTACGGATAAAATATCGATCAGAGAAAAATGCATCCTCCGCGGCGAATCGGCCAGGGGAATAATAAAAAGCCGCGTGGCGGTAAAGGGTCAGGCCCAGAGCGAGGTTTATTCGGAGATGCAGGCTTACGGCCCGAATTCCCGCGGGCATGTTGACTGCGTCGAGATAGTCCAGGACAAGGCGCAGGCAAGAGCCGTTCCTATAGTTGATGTCTTTGTGGAATCCGCAAAGGTCACGCACGAAGCCGCTATCGGGAGCGTGGACAAGAAACAGCTTGAAACGCTTATGGCCAGGGGATTGCGCTCGGATGAAGCGGTCGATATCATAATTAAAGGGATGTTGAAGTAAGGAATTATCTAACATGCAAACACTTCTCTGGATAATCGGCGCGACCATAGTTGACAGCCTTGTCGGGCTTGTGGGCGTATTCAGCCTTTTTGCAAATGAATCCGTTCTCAGAAAAACGATCAAGACACTTGTCGCATTCTCCGCTGGAGCGCTCCTCGGCGGCGGATTTTTCCACCTATTGGCCGAATCTCTTGAAAAAATGACGCCTTTCCAGTCATTCTCAATTACCCTTATCGGATTTCTTTCGTTCTTCGTCCTTGAAGAATACCTTCACTGGCACCAGTGCGAAGAATGCGAGATACATCCTTACAGTTATTTAATGATAATCGGCGATTCGGTCCATAACATACTTGACGGCCTTGTCATTGCCGGAACCTTCATGGTCAGCATACATCTTGGCATAATAACAACAGCGCTGATAATCGCCCACGAGGTCCCGCAGGAACTTGGGGTATTCGGTATTCTGGTGTCCGGCGGTTTCAAAAAGACCGAAGCGATATTTTACAGCTTTGTCGCGCAATGCACCTGCGTTTTCGGAGGCATTGCCGGATATTTCTTTATGAGTAAAATGGAAGTCCTCGCTCTTTTCATCGTGCCCTTTGCAGCCGGCGGATTCATATATATCGCCGCTGCCGACCTTATCCCCGGCATGCACAAGACGGAAGGAATTGAAAAAGTCTCTTCTTTCGCGTGGCTCTGCGCAGGCCTTGCATTGATGATAGCCACAAAGGTATATCTCAAGGCATAAGGTGTGGAGTTATCAGGAATATCACGTCGCTTTTTGACCTCTCGTTTATCTTCCTCTGGAACAGCTGACCGAATACAGGCACATCCGATAATACAGGTATCTTAGATATATTCTCGCGGTCAAATTCGTTTATCAGTCCGCCTATCACAAGGGTCTCCCCGTCTCGGATCCTCACCGTTACGGACGCGTTGCGGGTCGAGATAACCGGGAATTCGCCGGCTGTTGTCGTCCGCCATTCGGAAATATTGCTGACCTCCGGCTTTATGGTTGAAACTATGGTCCCATCGCTTGCCACGTTAGGCAGTATTTTCAGGTTAACGCCGGCATCGATATATTGGACCGTCCATTGAGTAGCCGTCGAGGATGTGCCTGCCGGGACGGCATAAGGGATGCGGCTGCCGATGTTTATCTCGGCTTCTTTCCCGTCAAGAGCCGTGATCTTCGGATTGGCAAGGATATTGGCTTTCCCGGACGCGATAAGCGCATTTATGGTTCCCAAAATATTATCTGCTTGCGAGATGCCTCCTGAATTTTTGTCTATTGAAAATTTAAAACTCCCCTGTTCCTTCCCCCATATTATGCCGATATCTTCCAGGCCGTTCTGCGATATTTCGACGACTTTTCCCTCGATAAGTATCTGCGGGATCTTTTTATCGATAGTGTTAATGATCTTTTGAGCTTCGGCCAATTCGTCCTTCTCCCCGCGTATCACCATCGAGTTGGATTCTTCATTCTTTACGGCAATGATATTGGGAATAGCCCTCGAGATGGTTTCCACAGCCTTATCGGGCGATATGTTCTTTATGTATATCACTTTGCATTCTAGTTTCGGCTCTTTCGAATTACCCTTTAGGTTCTCATAGGAACTCACGATCTCGCGTGATGAAGGCTCGATTTCTTCTGCCTCCTTAGTAGGAACGCCGATCAATTCTCCGTCAGATCTTTCAACTGATGGAGAACATGATGATAGGAAGATCAACGATAAAAATAATATTAAGACAATAACATATTTATAACGATCCATATTCGAATATAGCAGCAAGTTTCATGCCATAAATAAACGCTTGATCATATGGGGAGAATGCAGGCATTTTCGACAGTTGCTGTTGATTTAGGCAACAGAGGAGCTATTTTTGGTTGGAAAGCAATACCATGTCTCCGGATCTATAGATAAGGAAAAGTGTTTTTTTGTGGTCCTGGCCAAGGCTTAGAAAATCTTTCTCGTTGGTTATCAGCAATATTTTATCCTGGCGTTTAAGCTGCTCTCTAAGGTCTAAAATATTGCTGATCCATATTACTGGCTTGTCCAGATAATGCGTAAAACTGCCTCTGTTCAGAACTTTATATCCGATGATCATTTCATTGCCCATGTACTGGGAGTTTATCTTTTGCGATATGGCCTTCATGGGTTTGAAATCATCAAGGGTTATCATCGTGCAATTTGCAGTATATATTGAAAAGAACAGCATTGTGGTAATTAGAACTATGATAGGCGCGATCGAATCCCTTTTCTTGAAGAACCAGAAAGAAGATATTAATCCGCCGATCCCGATCATAATGAGCGTGAAGCTTACGTTAGCAAGGATCTTATCGTACATGTCGGGAAATTCAAATACCTTGAATAATGCTCCAATGACCATCAGCACTACCGAAAATACAGCGAGGGTCTTATATGACTTGAATATGTATGACTGCAGTCCGGAGTTCTCTCCGGAAAAATAATCCTGCATCATCTTTGAAACAGAGATCGCCGCGAGAGGGTATAAAGGTATTATATACCCCGGGAGTTTTGTCCCTGCAATGGAAAAAAAGATGAATATGATCCCCATCCATAGAACTGAGAATAGATTGTTATTGTCGCCTTTATTTTTCCACTGATAAGCTATTGAAAAAGGGAGGAATGAGATCCATGGCATAAATCCGATAATTATGGTTGGAATATAAAAATACCACGGCCCATAATGCTGTTCTATGGATGTAAGGTACCTGCCGATCATGTAAAAACCGAAAACGCTGTCAACAAATATCCTGCCGTGAATGATCGTTTCAGCCGTGTACCATGTGCCGCCGGCAAGATACGCAATGATAAGCCCCGGGATGATCCGATAATTGAACAAAGCCCTCAAATTGCCGGTAAAATATAAATAAGGGATCATCACGAGAAGCGGCAAGACTATACCTACCGGGCCTTTCATTAAAACAGCAAGCCCAATTGACAGGAAGAAAAAGTAATAATATCGCGGCAGTCTGTCCTCCAGCCAGTAAAAGAAGAACAGCAAAGATAAAATCTCGAAGAATACGAGCGGTATGTCGAATATCGCCATTCGCGCCTGCAGGCTATATTGGAGGCTTGTTGCGAGAATAAAACCTGAAAGAAGACCGACCCCGTCCCTGAACATTTTCTTTCCGAGCAGATATGTCACATAAACCAAGCCAATGGCAAATAGCGCATTCCAAAGCCTTGTATTGAACTCATTATCGCCAAATACATATGAACTTGCCGCGGTAAGCCACATATAAAAAGGCGGGTGAATGAAATAGTTCTTGGAGAAGCTATGAAGGGTCACCCAGTCCCCTGTCCTGACTATCTCCCTTGCTATCTGTGAATAGATAACTTCGTCTGTTTCAAATAAAGAAGGCGCGCCAATTTTGTAAAAGAACATGAAAAATGACATGATAAGCAAGATTATCAGCAGGGCCTTTTCCTGCTTGATCCCAAGTTTCGCGATCCGCGCCAAAATAATATCTTTTATCTCGTTCAAGTTTTTTGTTGTTCTTCCTTTAACCTTGCCATGATCCTCTTTGCAAAAAAAGAAAGATCCGATCTTTTTCCTAAAAGTTCAAGTATCCTGGATAGAACAGCTTTTGAAGGCTTCGATCCGTCTTTCCTTAACCTGTCCATCTCCGCGCCGAAGTGCTCATCGGCCGCAAGCTCCATTTCATCGCCCTGCCTAAGCTTTACATCCTTTTCAATGGCCGGGATAAGCTGCCTGACGACCATGTTCTTGTATTCTTTCGCCCAGCCCAGTTCGCTCAAGTATTTATTCACTATTCTGCGCGCTTCAAGGCCAGGATCTAATTCCGGCGTTTCTTCTGCCATTTTTATTTATTTATGTCTATGAATTTCGGAAGCGGCGCCTTAGGCAAACTGCCTTTTATTACCTTGCCGTCTTTCATCACTATTCTTCCTGACACAATGGTAGCAACAGCCGCGCCTTTGAGCTTCCATCCGTCATAAGGAGAGTTTTTGCTTTTTGAAAGGAATGATTTAACGTTAACGGTCACGGATCTCTTCGGATCGATGATCACTACATCCCCCGGATATCCTGCCTTGAAAGTGCCAGTTTTCCTTAAAAGCACTTTTGCGGGATTGCACGTAAGTTTTTCAATGGCCTTGCTCAGTGTCAGCACGCCTGTGTCAACAAGCTCGGTAAGCACCAGCGGCAGGGCGGTCTCAAGCCCCACAATGCCGAAAGCCGCGTCCTTGAATTCCACTTTCTTTTCCTCGATAAGATGCGGAGCGTGATCCGTCGCGATCGCATCTATGGTGCCGTCCTTCAATCCTTTGACTATAGCCTTGACATCCTCTTCCGTCCTGAGCGGCGGGTTCATTTTCGCGTTGGTGTTGTAACCCTCCACTTCGCCTTCTGTTAAAGTGAAATAATGCGGCGCTGTCTCGCAGGTCACTTTTGCCCCTTCTTCCTTGGCCCGCCTTATAATTTCAACAGAACCAGCGGTGGAAACATGAGCTATATGGACCTTTGAATGGAATTCGCGCGCCAGTGCGCAGTCACGCTCTACCATTGTTTCTTCCGCGGCCTTGGGGATCCCTTTAAGCCCGAGGATTGTCGACATATATCCTTCGTTCATGACCCCCGCTGAAGATAAATTCGAATTTTCGCAGTGGGATATGATGACCGCGTTGAATTGTTTTGCATATTCAAGCGCCCTTCTCATTACTTCCGCATTCATTATCGGATGCCCGTCATCCGAGAAAGCGACAGCTCCTGCATCAAGAAGAAGCCCCATTTCCGCCATTTCCTCGCCTTTTAATCCCTTTGTTACCGAGGCTATCGGCATCACGTTAACTATTCCTTCGTAAGCAGCTTTTGAAAGTATATATTCTATGACCGCGGGAGTGTCCGCTACCGGGTCAGTATTCGCCATGCACGCGATCGAAGTGAATCCCCCCGCTGCAGCGGACATTGTGCCGGAAGCGATGGTTTCTTCTTCCGTGACCCCGGGATCGCGCAGATGGCAGTGCATATCGATAAGGCCGGGAGCAACTATCAATCCTTTTGCGTTATATATTTCACAATCTCGGGGAATATTTTTTGATGGATTGCCGGATACTGAGGATATCTTCCCGTCTATTATAAGGATATCAACTTCGCGGTCTATCCCCTGCCCGGGATCTATGACCCTGCCGTCTTTTATTAAGATTGAGCCTGTCATTTCTGCTTGACTATCCGCTTTTTAATTGAAGATAAAAAGCTTCTGACCTTGCCTTGCGATTTAGTAAGCCTTGAAAGCGCGATCTTCGCTGCCGCCTGCTCGGCTTCTTTCTTGTTCGCGCCCCTGCCTATCCCCTGCCTCTGTCCCCTTATCTTTACCTCCATCCAGAAGACCTTTTTGTGCTTCAAGCCTTCCTCTTTTATCACGTGATATGAAGGGAGGCCCCACTTTCTCTTCTGGACGAACTCCTGAAGAGCAGACTTGAAATCCTTTATATATCCGACCTCGCTGATCTTATCTATTTCGGAAATTAAAAGTTCCAGCAGCACATCCCTTGCTTTCCCGAGGCCCGCATCAAGGTATATTGCGCCTATCAATGCTTCAAGCGCATTCGCAAGATTCGATTTCCTGTCCATGCCACCCGTGCGCCTTTCATTGGAACCGAGCAGAATATACATTCCGAGCTTTATTTTTTTCGAGACCACGGCGAGAATATCGTCTGATATCGCGACCGCCCTTATTTTCGTGAGATCGCCTTCCTGGTATGTGGGGAACTTATTGTAAAGATATTCGCTTATCACCAGCTTTATGACCGCGTCTCCAAGCAGTTCCAGCCTTTCATTGTCGGGAAGCTTGTTCCTGGATTCGTGCGCGTAAGAGGAATGGGTAAGGGATTGGTTTAAAAGCGATTTATTTAAGAATGTTATTCCAACTTTGTCTTCAAGTTCCTGAAGCTGTTTTTCTCTTCGTGGTGTGAGCATTTGACAATGTATTCTACAATGATTACAATTGATTGGCAAGAAGAGAAAGATCGAGGCAATTAAGGAGTTTTCATGGGAATACTATCCCCGATAATGAGTTTCATAGTTGATAGGGAGCCAAATTACCCTTCTCCTTCCGAAAAGGTAAAGCTTAGTAAGGTAATAGGCCGGTACAGGCTTTTGCTGAAAACGATCGCGTGGAGATATGATATCGGCGAGATCAAATTCGGCCTTGCGGACCTGCTTGTCGGAAGGAACGAACCCGGGGATTATAAAGAAGCTGAAAAATTATATGATGACATTCTTAAGGGGGTTTCTTCCCCTTATCTCAGGGGCAGGGCGCTTGCCGGAAAAGCGGAACTGATGATAACGAGCGAGAAAAAAAGTGATATAGAAGAAGCTGTCGCGCTCGCAAGATCGGCCTCCCAGCTAATAAAAAAAGAGATCAGTTCGAACGATTTCTTCTACCAAAAGGCTCAGGTCGTTGAAGCGGAACTTTTGACAAAGATCGGCGGCGCGCCTAATCTGAAGAAAGCGTCAAGGCTTTACGACGGCGTCATAAAAAGCGAAAAATCTAACGCTTATTTCAAGGCAAGGGCAATGGTGGGATTGTCGGAGCTGAAGACATACACCGCCCCGGTCAAAGAACTCAAGAAATACGCCGACTACTGCCACAGCGCCCAGATACTTCTAGCCGAGAGGCCGAGCGATTACTTCATGGTAAAAGCGCGTGTTGTCGAGGTGGAGATCCTGACAAGGCTGGATCCGAAGAAGAACGTTAACAAGATCATCGCGCTATGCAACCAGGTCATCGCGGCTAAACAAGCCGACACACAGCTGGTATTGAGGGCAATGCTTGACAAGGCTGATGTATCAAAGCCGCATAACGCGCTCAACATCATAAAAGAGGTCAGGGCGTCAAAAGAACTTCCTGATTATCTGGCCAAAAAAGCCAAAATAGTTGAAGAAGCGATAAAGAGTCGCTCGAAATAGGGTTCAAATGGGTAAAACGATAGCCGAGAAAATACTCTCCAATCACTCCAAACAGGACGCACATGCAGGGGACATTGTAATTGCTGATATAGATTTCTGCATGGGGCAGGACGGCACATCAGGCATAGCGATCGACGTGTTCAATAAGATGAACATTGCGAAGGTCTTCGATCCTTCAAAAATAGCAATAATCATCGACCATTCCTCCCCTTCTCCCAATGAAGGCGTGTCAGCTATCCACAAGAAGATAAGGGATTTCACCAGGGCGCAAGGCATAAAACTGTATGACATCGGCTGCGGAGTATGCCACCAGCTGCTGCCCGAACAGGGTCATGTGACAGCCGGAGATCTTGTTATAGGGGCGGACTCCCACACATGCACTTATGGAGCCATCAATGCATTCTCTACCGGCGTCGGCTCAACTGATTTCGCGGCTGTAATGGCATCGGGAAAGCTATGGCTTAAAGTCCCGCAATCGGTCAAATATATTTTCAAGAAAACTTTGCCGAAAGGCAGTTTCTCAAAGGACCTGATCCTTTATTTGATCGGGAAAGTAAGCGCCGACGGGGCAACATATCTTTCGGCGGAATTCGACGGGGAAGCCATTGACGCACTATCAGTCGATGAAAGGTTCACTATCTCGAACATGGCCATCGAATTTGGCGCAAAAGCCGGATTGATGAGGCCCGACAAAAAAGTCATGGACTGGGTTAAGAAGCACTCTAAAAAGATCCCGAATCCCGCCGGGGCGGATAAGGATGCTAAATATCTTAATGTTATCGAATTTGACGCTTCAAAGATCGGCCCTCAGGTCGCGAAACCGCATCAGGTTGATAATATATCCCCTATCGAGGAAGTAGAAGGATTAACGGTTCAGCAGGGATTCATAGGCACTTGTACGAACGGAAGGGTAAATGATTTTGAGGTCGCGGCAAAAATATTGGAGGGCAAAAAGATCAAAGCCGGCACCAGATTGATCCTTGCGCCTGCATCAAAAGACATAATGCTTGAGCTGATCAAAAAGGGTATTTATCAATCTCTGGTGGGATCGGGCGGGACTTTCGTGACGCCGGGATGCGGTCCTTGCGTCGGCACGCACAACGGCGTTCCATCAGACGGTGAAAATGTGATATCAACGGCGAACAGAAATTTCAAGGGCAGGATGGGCAATCCGAACGCTTTCATTTATCTTGGTTCCCCCGCTACGGTCGCAGCTTCAGTCCTGAATGGGAAGATATCGGACCCAAGGAATTATCTCTGATCCCCAGTCCCTATTTGTGATAATCCTGCAGCGCTTTTATCTCTATCCCTTTTGAGCCCACTGCCTCAATGCCCTCGACCGCCGCTTTAGCGGCAGCAATGGTGGTTATATACGGGATCTTGTGTTTTATCGCCGCTTTCCTTATATAGCCGTCATCATACTTGCTCGCCCGGCCGACCGGCGTATTGATCACCAGATTCACCTGCTTGTTCGCAATATCGTCGGTGATGTTCGGACGGCCATCGAGCATTTTTACAGCTAATTCGGCAGGTACCCCGTTCTTCTCCAGTAGTTCCTTTGTCCCCTTGGTCGCTTTAACCTTAAAGCCCAATTTAACAAGCTTCTTTGCCGGCTCAATAATAAATTTCTTATCATCATCATTGACAGAAATGAACACTGTCCCGGATGTGGGAAGCTTGAGCCCTGTTGCTTCCTGCGCCTTGTAATAAGCAAGCCCGAAAGTTGTTGCCATGCCCAGCACCTCGCCTGTCGATTTCATCTCCGGCCCAAGGACGGGATCTACAGATGGGTAAGAAGAGAACGGGAATACCGCTTCCTTCACTCCCATATGGTCTATCTTTTTCACCTTTTCCGGCTTTATGTCCTTAAGCTTCTTGCCGAGAAGTATCTGCGTCGCTATCCGCGCCATCTGGATGTTCATCACCTTGCTCACCAGCGGCACAGTTCTTGACGCCCTGGGATTGGCCTCCAGTATGTACACAACGTCATCGCAGATGGCGAACTGGATGTTCATCAGGCCCTTTACCTTTAATTCCTTTGCTATCCTTTTTGAGTATTCCTCAAGCGTCTTTATATGCTTTTCCGGGATGTTGCGTGACGGCACAACACACGCGCTGTCACCCGAGTGTATTCCGGCAAGTTCAATATGCTCCATTACGGCTGGTATATACACATCATCACCGTCAGATATCGCGTCAACCTCCACCTCCAGCGCCTGTTCGAGGAATTTATCCAGAAGCATCGGGTACTCGGGGGTTATCTCTATCGCTGTTTTCACATAATCGACAAGCGAATTTTCATCATATATGACCCTCATTCCGCGACCGCCAAGGACGAAGGAAGGGCGCACCATAAGCGGATACCCGATCTTCTTCGCTTTTGCCAGGGCTTCCTCTTCCGAAATGGCCGTGTCGCCTTCCGGCTGGGGAATGCCGAGTTTCTGGATGACCAGGCGGAACTTGTCGCGGTCCTCCGCCAGGTGGATGCTTTCAAAGGATGTGCCGAGTATCTTCACCCCTGCATTAACAAGCTCCTTGGCAATATTCAGCGGCGTCTGCCCGCCGAACTGCACTATGACGCCTTCCGGCTTTTCCTTTTCATATATGTTAAGCACGTCCTCCACCGTCAGCGGCTCAAAATACAGCTTGTTCGACGTATCGTAATCGGTAGAAACGGTCTCCGGATTGCAGTTCACCATTATGGATTCGATGCCCTCATCCTTCAGCGTGAACGCGGCATGCACGCAGGTGTAATCGAATTCTATTCCCTGTCCGATCCTATTGGGGCCGCCGCCGAGTATCATTATCTTCCTGTTCTTTGAAACGGAGACATTGTCTTTTCCTATGTAAGTCGAATAATAATAAGCTGCGTCCGCGCCGCTCACAGGCACGGGATCGAAAGCATAGGAAAGTCCGGCATTTATCCTCTGGGCCCTTATTTCCTTTTCATCCATGCCAATAAGCGACCCTATGTACCTGTCGGAGAATCCGTCCTTCTTTGCTTTGATGAGCGTGTCATTCTGGAGCTTTTTTCCTTTGGATTTCTTGAGCGATTCTTCTTCATCCACAAGTTCCTTCATCTGCTCTATGAACCAGATGTTGATCTTTGTCATATCCCAAAGTTCCTTCGGAGTCATGCCTTTTCTTAAAGCTTCGTACATTATGAAAATGCGCTCGCTGGAAGGGAACACCAGTTTCGCCTTCAGCTGCTGCAGGTCAAGCTTCTGGAATTTTGCGACCCCGAGCCCGTATCTTTTTGTCTCAAGCGATCTTATCGATTTCTGGAAGGCTTCCTTGAAGTTCTTGCCGATGCTCATTACCTCGCCCACCGCCTGCATCTGCGTGCCGAGCTTGTCTTCCTGCTCTGTGAATTTCTCGAACGCCCACCTTGCGAATTTAATGACGACATAGTCTCCGCCCGGCTGATACTTGTCGAGCGTCCCTGCCTTAAAGTACGGGAGTTCTTTTAATGTTATCCCGACAGCGAGCTTGGTCGATATTCTCGCTATCGGAAATCCTGTGGCTTTTGATGCCAATGCCGATGACCTTGATGTTCTTGGATTGATCTCGATGATGACTATCCTGCCGGTCTCGCGGTTGAACGCGAACTGGATGTTGCAACCGCCCGTCACCTCGATAGCGTCAACTATTTTGTATGAAAAATCCTGAAGGATCTTCTGGATCTTTTCAGGCACAGTCAGCATAGGCGCAACGCAGAAACTGTCGCCGGTATGGACCCCCATCGGGTCTATGTTCTCAATGAAACAAACTGTGATCTTGTTGCCTGCCGCATCGCGCACGACCTCGAGCTCCAGCTCGTCCCAGCCGATGACCGATTCTTCAACAAGTATTTGTCCTATCGGCGATGCGGAAAGCCCTCTTGCGGCAACAGTCCTTAATTCATCAATATTATATACAGCGCCTCCGCCCATGCCGCCCATTGTGTATGCGGGCCTTAATATCACGGGATATCCCAGTTTCACGGCGATCTTCTCCGCTTCCTCCACGGAATAGGCAAGCTCACTCTTGGGCATGTCTATCCCGAGCTTCTGCATTTCTTCCTTGAACGCTTTCCTGTCCTCTCCGCGCTCGATCGCATCAGCCTTTACGCCGATAAGCTCCACATTGTATTTCTTGAGGATGCCTGCCTTGTGGAGAGCCGCCGACATGTTAAGACCTGTCTGCCCGCCCAGGTTCGGCAACAGTGCGTCAGGGCGTTCTTTTGCGATTATTTCTGTAATATATTCGAGATTAAGGGGTTCTATGTATGTCCTGTCCGCCATTTTCGGGTCCGTCATGATGGTGGCAGGATTTGAATTTACGAGTACGACCTCATATCCTTCCTCGTGAAGCGCCTTGCATGCCTGTGTCCCTGAGTAGTCAAATTCGCAGGCCTGCCCTATAATTATTGGACCTGAACCTATGACCAGTATTTTCTTTATGTCTTTTCGTTTTGGCATTGTTTTTTTCCACCTTTCATTTTAATTATAATTTTTAATCCTTAAGCCGTCCGCGCATAAAAAAAAGACGGCTACACAATTTGTAGACGTCTTCGTCCAATTTGCTTCACTGCCACTCAGTTAACTAACCTCAAAGCGATATATTAACAGGAGCCTACGGACATGTCAAGCTATTAAAATCACTGTTTTCGTATTTTCTTATTTTATTGGATAAACAACCGCATTCGCATAAGCCGTTTTGCCGTATGGTATCTGCGTGATTATCCTCCCCATATTGTCGCAGATGATCGACGGGCCTGTGTTCCCAACATGAATTCCATACATATTATTCTCAATCGCCCGAAACACCATTGATGTTGAGTGGATATACGGGATCATTGAATTGCCGAATGCCGTGTCCGTAGATATGCAAACCAGGGCTTTTGCGCCAGATCGAGCAAGGCCGCGGGCAATTTGAGGGTAAATGGATTCGAGACAGATCATGCAGCCGATATTTTTCAATGCCGTTGAACTTGGCAAGGTTACATATTCATTGCCTCTCGAAAGCCATTGGGTCTCGAAGAACGGGAAGATCTTGGTTTTTCTGTAGGGTTCCGTCATGTCGCCGTCGGTTTTCAGTATGAACGCAATATTGTATTTCTTTTTGTTCTCACAATAATCAATGTATGTCGTCCCAATAAGAAGTTCGGCTCCTTTCGATGTTATGTTCTTATGCAAACAGCTCAAATATTCATCGTTTTGCAGGATAAAGTCACCTGAGAGTTCAGGCCAGATGATCAGATCGGGTCGCTTATCCAGCGCATCCATTGACAGGCTGATCAGCTTTTTATCCATTATCTTCTCAAAGAACTTGTTCCTTTCTTTTAATTCATAATCTTTTGAAGTAATGTTCATCTGGATAACGGCGATGTTGACCGGTTTTCCAGGATCTTGGGATGAATTAAGGGAAAGGCATCCATATCCGAAGTTTACTGAATGGACAAGGAGTAATATCGAGAGGGAGATCGTCCAGGTCCTTTTGTCGTTTTTCACGAAAGCGTTTGCCAGAAGCGCATTTGTAAAAATGATCAAAAATATCACGAAATATGGCCCGAACACCCTTGCCGATTGGATCATTATCGGGAAAGGCGCCAGCGCGGTCTCTACGGGAAAAGTAATGCCGAAAGGAATATAAGAAAGAAAATATTGCAACATACACGAGGTTGCCCCGAAAAAGAGTGGACTCCGGTACCAGCCATATTTTCCAGATAAAGATCCGGCAAATGAAAGGAACAACGCGTGTGTGAAAGCAACTATCGATAATATAACGATAAGAAATAAGGTTGCCGGAAAAACATAGACCAGATTTCCAGCATCCAGAGGAACTAGCAAACACACTGCAAACAGCTCAAAGAATATGATATTTATTAAGAAACTTCGCCATCCCGAAAATCTTTGATTGAAAATGAATAATGGAACAAATCCTATCAATATGCCTAGAGGCAGATATATCAGCGGATTGGGTATGGAAGCGAGGGAGATAACCAAGCCGAGGAGGAACAAAAGGAAATACATTTTAGTATTTTTGATTTAAAGAAATATCTTGATAGATGCCTTCTCTCTCTTTGATCACTTTGTTCATTTTTGTGTCGATGACAAGCATTCTTGGTTTTGTGTTGGTTTTGCGCATAAAACCCGGTCCAAGTGATAGGTACATTTTATTGGGGGCGACAATTGACGCTGTGATCTGCGAAGGCGCTTCCAATGTGCCAATAATTTTATCCGTTTTTACATCAATTATTTCGATGACACTGCGTGGCACACGATCATCGGTATGTAGAACATAAAGTTTGTCTGTTGATTTATCGTATACAAGATCAAAAGGATGCGGGCTTATTTCGATCGTAGCCATTAAAGTGCCTTTGTTCAACGAAAAGACCAATAAATCCCTATTAGGTAAGATTTCACTCATTGGTTTTGGTGTTCCCTTTGCTTGGGCCGCAATATATATTTTATCGCCGACATTAACAATTCCGCTTAAAGTATCATAATATCTCGGCACATTAATTACCTTGGATATTTCTTTTTTTGCAATATCAATAACAAATATACTTCCAAAACCGTACTGCTCTCCAACATACTGATCCGGACGTTCCTTTTCGATAAAATCCATAGTTGTTACATATAGATATTTACGCCCATCGTAAAAAGAATCAATGATGTTGCATTGAATATATTTTGGGTCGTCCTCTCGAAGAAAGATCTTACCTGTAATCTTTTTTGATCTTCTATCGATAACTATAACCCCGCTTTTTTTCCTAGAATCGTCATTGCCCTCAACAACTACTATCAATTCCTTGTCGTTCAATGCCAGCTTATGCGGACCAAAGATCGAGTCTAAATGTATGAACCGATCCAATTTCCCGGAAGCCGCATCAAAGTAAAAGATATTCCTTCCATATCTTTCGGCAAGTCTATAAGAAGAAAGGTAGCAGCCGCCTTTTTCATCAATTACCATATCACCTAAAGATTCGTCGTCAGGTAATTCGATTTCCCTTAAAATTGCCTCGTTTGTTATATCCAGTTGAAATAGTTGAGCGGATCTTCCGGGAGCATAGCTCGCAAGATATGCGAAATCCCTCGCGTACGCTGAGGGACCCGCACTTATTAGAACAATTAAACAAACGATATTAATGATCTTTATGCTCATAAACTCAGTAAATTAGATGAATAGCAAAAATCCGGTCCGAGGGAAGGTAAATAATAAATATCGTCCGGTGAAATTCCTATCCAGCTGAATAGATACCCTCCTGGAGCCGGCTTGTTTTTATCGACCAAACTGCTGTAATAAGGGACGGAGGTCCTTTGTGTATCCAGATTGATCTGATTCTTATATGTTTGATAAACTAATTTTGAGCAATACATTGAGCTTTTATCTTCCTTGTCTGACCAAACAAATATAAACCTGAATAATGCCTCCTCAACAGACATTTTGGGGAAGTAAGGCAGCCCTTTATACTGATTGATTGCCCGGTCAAGCAAATATGCTCGGGCATAATAAGGCATTGTAACAAGTTCTTTACATGAAAAATAAGTGATATGTTGAAAAGTGTCGGGCCCATAATTAACGCTCACGCCTTTGTCCGCTGTCGATTCAAATACTTTCTTTGTTTGAACGTTTTCTGCGATGGAGACATGGGTCCAATGAGAGAACATCTTAACAAAATCCGGGCCTTTCCCATTGCCCCTGGAAAATATAAGGTCTCCTCTATGCCCATAACTTTGAAAGCTGCTCCAATTAAAAGGTATTTCAATACTATCTTTCCATCCAGAATACACATGAGAACTATTAATTTTATAATCACCTGGTTTAGATTTAATTAGGGAGCCAATTTTAGCATTCTTTGCAGCACAAGCGGGATAGTCTAAGTAATACCCCAAACTAACCAAAGCATTGGCAGGTTTATTGTCATTTTGAAAAAAGAATGATTCGTTATTCCTTATGCCACTTCTTAAATCCTCAAATGAATAATACTGTGGTGCTGGCGTTCCTCCCCCCTTCTTTCCTTCAGCAAATGACAGGCCAGGCAATAAAAGAATCGATGCTATCACAAAAAATAGAACAATATTTAACTTTTTTATCATTTTTTCACCTCCTAATTTGTTATATTTTCAACGAAATTGTTCACTTTATCCGCGTAACTATTCGCTTTATCCTCCGGCAGCTTTATGGATTCTGTTGTTGCTGTTCCATCATCACCGGAAACAAGCGCGTAACCGATAACGGATGCCTCAAGCGGAGTCATTCCCGTATTTTTGTCAGGATTGATGTTCGGAATGGACTCCTCAACAGCGAGCTGCGCTTTGGCGACCGTTTCATCGTCAACCCGTATCCCTTCTGTGCTCCCCAACTGATTGATATTATCCGTGATCGTTCCTATATCCAATAAAGGGGAGACACTTCCTTCGTCGCCAGTTGAACAGATCTCATTGCCGCCCACATTCCTTGCCATGGCTTCTTTTCTTGCCATTTCTTTTATTACATCCGCCCCCAAAAGAGCGCCAAGCGATTTCACTGTCATCCCGGAAGCGGATCTATCTATCCTCGAATCAACATAACCGACAAAAGAACCAACTGCTTTCTCAGCACTTGCTTCATCGCTTATCTCCCCAAGCTGCTTATTGAATTCCTTGACTTGCGGATTGTCCGCCTTCATTACATAAGAATTCTCGTTAACATCTCCTTTCGTTTCCGTCATACTGCCGCAGCCGATTGAGGAAAAAGACATTGCCAAACAAACCAATAAAATAATGTATCTCATTTTTCACACCTCCTTCATGCGTATTACAAGCAATTTTCTGACCGTTGCTTTTAAGGAGGGCGATATCGGTTTTGTAGCTGTTTTATTCGACACATGCAGGAAAAATCGACATTCATGATGTATAATCATAGGGAAAGACATCGAGACGGGAGATGTAATATGCGAAAAAGGTTCATATTAATAACGTTCCTTACTTTGTCATTTGTAATTTGTCATTTGTCATTCGCATATGCGGTGCGCCCTCTTTACACGGAGGATGCCCAAGTTATACCGAAAGGAGCGCTTAACTTGGAATGCGGACTGCTTCTTTTGACCAACCGGGACAATACCGGGGTGAAGGAATTGTCAACAGCGTTCAAATACGGCTTTGGGCAGGATCTTGACTTTTCGGCCGACATACCGTACTTAAGCAAATATTCCGATGAAGATAATTACGACGGCCTGGCAAATGGCACTGTAAAGATCAAATATAATTTTTACAATGCTTACACGGATTTTGCCTCGTTCCAGTTAGGTTATCTGGCAGGTGATCCGCATTCAAATACCGCGACCCATAGTGACATTAATACCATGCTCATCTATACGAGCATCCTGGATAATTTCTCGTATAGCCTGAACTTTGGTTATACATTTGACGGCGATAACAGCGGCGCGCCGTTGGAGGATTTTATCATTTATAATATTTCTATTACAAAGCCGATGAACGGATCGATCAACCTTATGGGAGAGATCCAGTACAGCAGGGACACATTAATAGATAATATAGTCGGCGAGTTGGCTATTGGGCTTAGTTACAAATTATACGATAAATGCACACTTGATGCGGCTTTGGGATGCGGGTTGAACGAGAATTCTTCAAGTTCGAATTTTGCGGTCGGATTTACTCATGTCATTAACTGATAATGGAGAATAAGTAATGCACATACCGAATGGCATTCTTGATCCGAAAGTTTCAGCCGGTGCGTCACTTGCGGCGGCGGGGGTCCTGGGATATTGCATTGCCAGGGTAAGGCAGGCGCTTTCGGCGGCGGTCCCTGAAGCAGTTCTTGCAGGCGCAAGCAATGTTACTGAAAGATCGAAAAAGCTTATCTCAAGTTTTGCTGAAAATCACCTGATGCGGATGGGAGCCATTGCTTCCCTGATATTCGCGGCGCAGATGTTCAATTTTCCCATCAACAGCGGAACTTCCGGCCACCTTCTCGGAGGCGTCATCGCAGCAATAGCTCTCGGTCCTTTCTCAGGCTCGGTAGTTATCGCGATGGTCCTTGCGGTGCAATCGATCTTTTTCGCCGACGGCGGCATAGTCACGCTTGGGGCGAATATATTGAACATGGCCGTCATCGGCACGCTCGCCAGCTATTACATATATTATGTGATAAAAAGGCTATTCAGGAACAGAGCCGGATCCTATGTGGGGATTGCCCTAGCGGCGTTTGCTTCCGTCCTACTTGCTTCTATTGCCTGTTCCTTTGAGATAGCACTTTCAGGAACGATAGGATTGTCACAAGTGCTTCCCGCGATGCTTTCGGTGCACGCGAAAATAGGCATTGCCGAGGCGCTGATCACCATCATGGCGATAGAGATCCTGAAAAGCATCGCATTTAACCTTGATGGGATGATCGATGAGGAATAGGACCGTATTCCGTGTCATTATGCTTGCCGCCATTGTCGCGATATTCGCCGGGTTATTCGCCTCTTTAAACCCTGACGGCCTTGAAAAAGTAATGGGCATTCTCAAGTTTGGAGCAAAGGCTAAAAGCACCTCCGGCGTTTTCATCGATTATCAGTTGCCTATGTTCCCTTATCCTGCGCTGTCAAAGGCATTGGCAGGAATTTTTGGAATAATAGTCATATTCTTCATATTCAAGTCGATAGCAAGGGTTAGGTATTTGGGTGAGCTCTTAAAGAAACTTCTAAATATCCGTTAAAATGATATAATATCTTTGCTATGATACTATCAGGAAAAGGGCATCGTCTTCCCCAGAATGACGACATAAATACTGATTACATAATCTCCGGCCGCTACAAATTCAAGATACAGGACCCGGCAGAGCTTGCGAAGCACGTTATGGAAGATCTGGACCCGAATTTTTATTCAAAGATCAAAAAAGGCGACTTCGTTGTTGCCGGGACCAACTTCGGTTGCGGCTCTTCCCGCGAGCAGGCTCCCATGGCCATCAAATACGCCGGCATTTCCGCGGTCCTTGCCAAATCATTCGCGAGGATATTTTACAGGAACTGCTTCAACCTGGGGCTCCCGGCGATCGAGTGCGACACCGACGGCATGGCAGAAGGAGATGAGCTGGAGCTTGACCTCGACAAGGGCATCATAAAGAACAAGACAAAAGGAAAATCCATCAAAATAAGCCCGATACCGAAGACGATGCAGACGCTTCTCGCCGACGGCGGGCTTGTGGAACACTTCAAGAAACACGGCGGGTTCAAGTTTTAAGTGAAGATAGTAATACTTGGCCTCCCGCAGGTCGGCCAGCAGGAATTATTCAGCCTTCTTACAAGGATCTCTCTTGATACGGTCAAGCAGAAGCCGATGGATATTCAGATGGGAATTTGCGAGGTGAAAGACCCGCGAGTGACAAAGCTGATCGAGATGTACAATCCCGCGAAGAAGACCTACGCCAGGATAGAATACTCGCTGCTCCCCGATTTCAACCTAGTCGGCCCCTCGAAGGACCTGATATTCAACCAGCTGAAGAATTCCGATGAGATATGCTGGATCGCACGTTCCGAGAACGCCAAGAACGACATTGCGGCATTCATTTCTGAACTCGTCATTTTCGACCTGATGGCGGTCGAAAAGCGCCTTGATAACATTGCTAAGGACCAGAAAAGAAAATTCCTTGAGGTAAGGGCAAAGGAAGAGGAATTGATGAAAACGTGCAAATCGCATCTTGACGCGGAAAAGCCGTTAAAGGATTTAGGTTTCACAAAAGACCAGCTGATCGCGCTTAAGACCTACCAGTTCCTTACGATGAAGCCGATTTTCTTCGTCATCAATGTGCCGGATGACAAGATAAACGATGCATCGATATCAAGTTCGATAACCGAAAAGTTCTCTTATCCCTGCATACAGGTAAGCGCCGGCCTGGAGGAAGAAATTAGCAGGCTGGAAGAATCGGATCGGGAAACTTTCATGAAAGAAATGGGAATAAAGGAATCCGCCCTGCATAAAATGAACCAGATGGCGTTCTCGGGGCTCGGTTTGATATCCTTTTTCACCGTCGGCACAGATGAAGTCAGGGCCTGGCCTGTGAGGAAAGGCGCCCTTGCCCCGGAAGCCGGCTCGGTCATCCATTCCGATATTGAAAGAGGATTCGTAAGAGCCGAGATGTTCAAATATGAAGACCTGTTATCTGCGGGCTCGGAAGCAAAGCTGAAGGAACTGGGCAAATATTATCTTAAAGGAAAAGATTATCTTGTGCAGGACGGGGATATCTTGAGCTTCAGGGTCGGCACCTGATATTTTCGCTATTCGGCGAAATCGTCACTCTACATCCACATTCCAGTAGTCACTGTCAAACTCTTTGCAGCCGAAATCCATATGATAATAAAACCGTGCGGCTGATATCTTGTCCGGAAAAAAGAATATCCTTTTGATACCCAGGTCTTTTGCTATGTTATAGACCGCTTCAAGCATTTTCCCTCCGGACCCGCCACCCCGAGATACGATCCACCCCAGGTTCATCTTGTCGCCGGAATGATAGATAGAAAAACCCAGCAATGGCAGGTTATTTTTAGGATCGTAATGATCGCCTGTGCATCGGGATTCCCTAATGAACTGTGTAACATGTATTTCGGATCTATCTGATTTACCTATAAAATTAAAATGCATATTTTTGCCTTCAAATATCGGGATAATATGCAAGAACGAAATATTTATAATATTTTTGTCCACTTTATTGGACATTTGCATTAAAATTGAATCGTTCCCAAGTTTGAGTTTACATATATCATTATTTTGCAAATCTATATTAGGGATCTTATATTTATCTTTAAATTTATTTTTGTTATTATAGCTCGATCTTGCCCGAACAGAGATCGGCATCCTTTTCTTAAGGAGCCCTGCTTCATTCCCAATAAATATACTTTTAGCTTCCGGGCTAAGCGGGCACATATGAAAACCCATGATAAAACGCCTCCAGATCATTTTCGATAATAATCACTTGGGATTTCAATTTTATTTCAATTGAAAAGAGCCACTTTTTCCTCTAAAATTGGACAAAATGTACAATATAACTTTAATACCCGGAGACGGGACAGGGCCAGAAATAGTTGAAGCATCTCGGCGCTGCATAGAAGCGACCGGAGTAAAGATAAAATGGGAAGTAGTGGATGCCGGAATTGACATAATGGAAAAGGCCGGAACTCCCCTCCCCCCGCAAGTACTTGATTCCATCAGAAAGAACAAGGTAGCATTAAAAGGCCCTATAACCACCCCTATCGGCACTGGGTTCAGAAGCGTGAATGTGGCTATCCGCAAGGAACTTGACCTATATACATGCCTGAGGCCTTGTAAATCTTACAAAGGGGTGCGCTCCCGCTACCAGAACATCGATCTAGTTGTGGTCAGGGAGAACACGGAAGACCTTTACGCAGGCATAGAATTCGAGGAAGGCAAAAAAGAAACAGCGGATGTCATTATGGCCATCGAAAAAGCCTCAAAGAAAAAGATCCGCTCCGATTCCGGGATAAGCATAAAACCGATATCAAAGTTCGGGACCGAAAGGATAGTGAAGTTCGCCTTTGACTATGCGGTAAAGCGCAAACGGAAAAAAGTCACTGCTGTCACAAAAGCGAACATAATGAAGTTCACCGATGGCCTTTTCCTTGCCGTGGCGAAAGAAGTTGCGAAGGCTTATGAAGGAAAGATCGAATATGAAGAACGACTTGTCGATAACATGTGCATGCAGCTTGTCCAGAAGCCGGAACTCTATGATGTCCTGGTCCTTCCGAATCTATATGGCGATATAATGTCTGATCTTTGCGCGGGTTTGATCGGCGGGCTTGGCATCGCGCCGGGAGCCAATATTGGAAAAGATATCGCTGTTTTTGAGGCGGTCCACGGGAGCGCGCCGAAATACAAGGGGCAGAACAAGGTTAATCCGACAGCAGTGATACTATCTGGAGCGCTGATGCTTGAGCACCTTGGTGAAAAAGATGCCGCGAAACGCCTTGAGAAAGCTACGGCGGATGTGATCGCTGAAGGCAAATATGTGACTTATGACCTTAAGCCGAACAGGGACGACCCGACAGCGGTCGGGACATCACAGATGGCCGATGCGATCATTTCACGATTAAGATCCTGACAATGGACAGATACAAAGTTATCGACCACCCTTCAGATACCGGCATCGAAGCTTTCGGCAAGGATAAACAAGAACTATTTAAAAACGCCGCCTATGGCATGATGGACATGATGTTCGATCTCTCCGGCGTTCCCCAGAATATATCTTTTGATGTCAAAGTGAAGGCTGGCGACACGGAAGCCCTTCTTGTTTCCTGGCTTTCTGAACTGCTTTATTTGTGCGATTCTAAGCGGGTCGCATTATCAGGCTTCACGATAAGCAGAATGAGCGATACTGAACTTGAAGCAAAAGTTTACGGTGGTAAAATAGGTAAAGTAAAGACGTTCATCAAGGCAGCGACTTATAATCAGCTGGAAATAAAGAAAGAGAAAGACAGCTGGAAGGCTCGGATAATATTTGACGTATAACCCTTCGACAAGCTCAGGGTAAAGGAGGCAAAACATGGAAAATGAAATGATATTAAGACTCCTGCTTGCAATGGTCTTCGGCGGGGCGATAGGATATGTTAGGGAGCTGACCAAGAAAGCCGCGGGTTTAAGAACTCACACGCTGGTATGCCTCGGCTCCGCGATCTTCACGCTCGTATCGATATATATGGCAAAGGGCGTCCCTGGAGCTGATCCGTCAAGGATCGCGGCAAGCGTGGTAACGGGAATAGGTTTTATAGGCGCCGGCACCATATTCCAGACGGGCGGAAGCGTTCGGGGCTTAACGACGGCCGCTTCGATATGGGTTTGCGCGGCAATAGGTCTTGCGGTGGGAGCCGGACTATACGAAATAGCTACTATCTCAACCATATTATCGTTGATCATCGTACAGCTTCTGCAGATTTTCGAGAAAAAATATTTAAGGGAAAGCGAAAGGGAAGGGTAATAATCTGACAAAGCTTTTCCTTATAATGATCAGCGCCATACTGATCAATAACTTCGTCCTCATAAAATTCCTCGGTATATGCCCATTTGTCGGCGTATCCAGCCAGATCGATGCGGCTTTCGGGATGGGGACGGCAGTGATATTTGTAATGACCTTGGCCTCTTCAGTGACCTGGGCCATCCAGGCTTATATTCTGACGCCTTTCAGGATCGAATTCCTCCAGACGATAGCATTCATACTTGTAATAGCTGCGTTAGTGCAATTCATTGAAATGGTTATCAATAAAATAAGTCCTACACTTAAAAGGGCTCTCGGGATCTACCTTCCGCTTATAACAACAAATTGCGCCGTCCTTGGGGTGGCGATATTGAACATAAGAAGCAATCTTAATTTTCTTGAAGCGTCGTTCAACGGTTTCGGGGCGGGGGTCGGCTTTACCCTGGCATTGATAATCATGGCCGGCATAAGGGAGCGGCTTGACATGGCGCCTGTCCCTAAAGCATTGAAAGGGGTCCCGATAACTTTCATAGTTGCCTCATTATTATCAGTAGCTTTTATCGGTTTTGTCGGGCTTATCACGGAGTAACATCATGCATTCGAACATCGCCATAATATTGATCTCCATAATAAGCCTTTCAGTGATAGGCGCCCTCTCCGGAGCGCTGCTTGCTTTCGCTTCCGAGAAATTCAAGGTTGAAAAGGACCCGAGGATCGAGGAGGTTTTAAGCCTTCTCCCCCGGGCTAACTGCGGCGCTTGCGGATATCCAAGCTGCGCTGAATTTGCAGAAGCCATTATCGCAGGCAAAGCGGATCCTGTTGCCTGCAAAGTCGGCGGTGAATCAACTGCCAAGAAAATAGCCGAAAAACTCGGCGGGAAGAAATAAGAAGCGCAGAAAATGTCTTAGTATTTGAACTGATCCGAGTTCTTTTCTTTTGACCACGCTGCCAAGGTGAATCCGTTCTTGTCCTTTTCCGTGATCAATTTGGTCTTCGGTACTACTGAATCAAAGACCTTTTTCAGCTTGGTATCGCATATTGACCAGTCTATGTCAGCAGCCATCGGCGATATGCTCGCTTCGCATCCCGGGCTGTATTCACCCGAACAGAAATATTCTACCTGGCTTTCTTCAAGCGCCAGTACGCCGTGGGCAAATCCCGGGGGAAGCCATATCCATTCATTCTGATCATCTACCGGCTTTGATGTCAGTTCATAGGCAATGATCTTCCCGAATGTCGGCGATCCTTTTCGAATATCCAGCGCGAGGTCCAGTATCTTCCCCCTTGTAACCCTTACAAGCTTTCCCATATACGGATTCCACTGGAAATGAAGTCCCCTGAAGGTCCCAGTATTTGAGAAAGCGTCATTGCACTGGACGAATTTGACGTCTTTCATGAAATCAAGTTTCCGGAAATCGCTTTCGCGGAATGTTTCCGTAAAATATCCGCGTTGATCGTTGAATCGACCGAAGCGAATAACCTTGATATCAGGTATAGCCAGAGTTTTAATTTCAATTATTTTCACGCTTTGATTATACCATATCTCGCATCTCCCATCTCTCATCTCGCATCTTGTGGTTTTATCTGCTAAAATATACCGTCATTCCGCACAAGGAGGGAATATATGATCTACCCGTACGATCCGACATTCATGCTGTTGATACCCGCGATCCTCCTTGCTGTTTACGCGCAGTTCAAGGTCCAGTCCACTTACGCCCGTATGTCGGAGGTTAAGTCTTCGAAAGGATTTACCGGCGCGGAGGCCGGCAGGAAACTTCTCGACAGTAACGGCCTTACAAACATAAAGATAGAACAGATCCCTGGCAATCTTAGCGACAACTATGATCCTAGGGATAAGACGCTGCATCTTTCCGAAGGCGTGTACAAAAATGATTCGATAGCGGCGATCGGTATCGTCGCGCACGAGGTTGGCCATGCAGTCCAGGACCTAAAAGCTTACTTTCCTCTCAGGATAAGAGCAGGGCTTGTCCCCGCGGCGAACATCGGCTCGCAGCTCGCTATCCCGCTTTTCTTCCTCGGGCTTATATTCGGCGCACCGATGCTGATGGACATAGGCATAATAGCTTTTTCTCTTGCCGTGGTCTTCACGGTGGTAACGCTTCCTGTCGAGTTCAATGCAAGCAAAAGGGCCGTATCGATGCTGACCGAAGGCGGTTATGTAACTGATAAAGAGGCGCCTCTCGCAAAATCGGTGCTTGATGCCGCTGCCCTTACATATGTCGCTGCCACGGCAATGGCAGTCCTCAACCTTATAAGGCTTCTTGCTCTCCGTGGTTCAAGAGAAGATTAACAATGTCCTCATAATCTTCGGGCCGACAGCTGTCGGCAAGTCCAAGCTCGCGATAGAACTGGCAAAGATACTTAACGGAGAGATAATTTCAGCTGATTCCATGCAGGTCTATTTCGGGATGGACATCGGGACAGCGAAACCGTCAAAGGAAGACCTCGAAGAGATCCCCCACCATTTGATCAATATCATCCCGCCTGACAAGAACTGGAGCGTTTCCGATTTCATATCAAATGCCAAAGGAATCATTGAAGATATCATTAAAAGAGGAAAGCTTCCTATCGTCGTCGGCGGGACCGGGCTTTATCTGAACGCATTGATCGAAGGTTATTCTTTCCCGATAATTGAGGCAAACAAGGTTGTCAGAGAAAGGCTTGAGGGTGAAGCGAAAGTTTACGGCAGTCCCCATTTATACGAAAAGCTCAAGAAAGTTGATCCCGATGCCGCTGCAAAGATCCATTTTAACGACCTTAAGCGCATTATAAGAGCCCTAGAAGTCTATGAGCTGACAGGAAAGCCAATATCAAAGACGCAGTCAAAGGACGAGGAAAGCCTGCCGTATGAACTTGTGATGGTCGGACTCGATATGGACAGAAAGAAATTATACGAAAGGATAGAAGAAAGGATCGATAAGATGCTTAAGGCCGGTCTTGTCGAAGAGGTCCAAAGCCTTATCAAAGAGGGGTATGATAAAAAACTTACTTCAATGCAGGCGATCGGCTACAAGGAGGTCGCCGAGCACCTACACGGAAAATACACATATGATGAGCTGGTCAACATCCTGAAACAGAATACCCGCAATTTCGCAAAACGCCAGATGACATGGTTTAGGCGGTTCTCCGCCAAAGGCGGATCCGCCTCAGGCGGAAAGAACGTGAACTGGTTCGATGTTGAAAAGCTGAACATCGGTGATATCATTAATTTGGTTAAGAAGGAGGATTAATTTATGCCATTAGTAAAAATAGACATGTGGCCGGGAAGGACGCCTGAACAGAAAGAAAAGATAATCAAGAACGTCACCAATGCGATGTGTGAATCCGTCGGCTGCCCCAAGGAAGCTGTCTGGGTCGTCATCAATGATGTTCCGAAGGAGAACTGGGGCGACAGCGGCGAGCAGATGGGCAAACCTAAGCCCTGACCAGCTTAGAAACCGTCTCGATATGGAAGCTATGTGGAAACATATCAACAGGTTGAACCTCATCAATTTTGAATCCGTTAATTGAAAGATAAGCCAGATCCCTTGCCAGAGTTGCAGGATCGCAGGATATATATATCACCTTCTTGAACTTAGACTTTGTGATCGTTTTGAGCACCTTTTCTTCGCATCCGCCTCTCGGAGGATCAAGGATGAGGATCTCCCCTTCCTTCAGTTCCGGAAGCAGCCTTTCCACTTTGCCGATATTGAACCTGCAGTTCTCTATCCTATTCAGCTCCGCGTTCTCCGCGGCATCATAGACCGCCTGTCTGACCTCTTCGATGCCATAAACATATCTAGCCTGCCTTGCGAACCATAAAGCAACTGTGCCTATACCAGAATAAGAATCGATGACCGTGTCCTCATTAGAGACTTCAGCATATTCAAGAGCTTTGTTGTATAGGACCTCGGTTTGGACCGGATTGGTCTGGTAAAAAGAAGTATTCGATACTTTTAACCTGAGGCTTCCGAGCTTGTCGTAAATATGATCTCTTCCCCATAAAGTTCGATTTATCTCTCCAAGTATCACGTTCGTCACTCTCGGGTTCAGGTTCTGGCATATCCCGACAACATTGATCTCATCCTTCTTGCACCTTGCCAGGATCTCCTTTATCAGTTCTTTTGAGCCGGGGATCGCTTTTTCGCTTGTTACGAATGTAAGGATCATTTCGCCTGTGCCGAAACCCATCCTCGCCCTTAGGTGTTTGAAAAGTCCTTTTGACCTGATCTGGTAATCATATTTATTCAGGACATCCTTCACTATCTTCGCGGCCCTAGAAAGCTTCGGGTGTTCTATCGGACAACTATCGATGTCAACGATCTCATGTGTTCCCTGTTTATAATATCCCATTACTGTCCTCGCGCTTCCCGTCTCGCGCCTCGCATCTCCTATCGGATACTGTATCTTATTCCTGAATCCCCATGGATTTTCCATGCCGATGATGTCTTTCACGTTGGCGCCTTTGATCTTTCCGATCCTTTCAAGCGTATCCTTAACGATCTTTGTTTTATATCTTAATTGTGTTGGATAACCGATGTGCTGCCACTGGCATCCCCCGCATACCGAAGCAAGCGGGCATTTTGGCGCGACCCTGTCAGGTGATGGTTTAATGATGTTTATGATCTTGCCTCTGGCATAGTTCTTTTTGACATCAACTAACTTAACTTTGAGCTCATCGCCCGGAATGGAATCGGGCACAAAGACGGCCATTCCCGACGCCTTCCCTACTCCGTCCCCTCCCATGGCAAGGTCATCGATCTTAAGGTTAATTGTTTCGTTCAATTTCATATTATGATATTATACAGCACAAATGGTTAAAGACTTAGGCAAAAGAATAGATTTTCATATCCACTCGATATTCAGCGACGGATCTCTCCTTCCTGCGGCAATAGCGAGGGAAGCCGAGGTAAAGGGGCATGCGGCTGTTGCAATATCCGACCACGTTGACGCGTCCAACCTTGAGGAAGTGCTTGCAGCGCTTACTAAATTCGTGAAAAAACAGGGAAAGACCCTTTCTGTTCAAGTTCTGCCGGGCGTGGAATTGAGTTACCTGAGGCCCGACCTGATAAAGGATTACGCAAAACAGGCGCGGAAACTCGGCGCTAAAATCGTGATCGTCCACGGGCAATCCCCCGTCGAACCTGTGATCCCGGGTACTAATATCGAATCGGTCAAATTGAAAGGCTTGGTCGATATCCTGGCTCATCCGGGTAATTCACTTACAGAGGAAGAAGGAAAACTTGCAAAAGAGAACGGGATATTCCTTGAACTCTCCACCCGCAGGGGCCATAAAGAAGGGAACAAGCATGTCGTCCAGATCGCGAAAAAGACAGGGGCAAAGCTTCTTGTCGATACCGATGCTCACTCAGAAACTGATATGATCACACAGGAACAAGCATATCAAGTTGCGTTGGATGCCGGACTAAATGAAGAAGAAGCGGTTAAAGTTGTCAGGGATAATCCTCAGGAACTTCTAGCCAGGTCGTTTAGATAACGGATAAAAGACCATTATTCCGAATGCGATAGCCAGCGCCACAATAGGCAGGCCTGCCACAAGAATCCTCAAGCCAAGCAAGAAGGCTTTGGTCTGGGTAAATATTATCGGATTATACTTGGTCAAGCTAAAAACAAGCCCGATGCTTGCGGCTTCAAGCGCTATCGCGAATCTGCATACAAATGCGTTCACTCCGAAATACATTCCCTCCCTCCTGACGCCGGTCTTTGTCCAGTCATGATCAATGACATCCGATATCAGGACATCCGACAATAGAATGATGCCGGCAAGCCCGATCCCCAGGAAACCCGACGAAATGACCGCCGCGCTAAAACCCGAAATGAAAAGGAACGGGATAAGCGCAATTAAAAATATCATTATCGAGGACATATAGCTTGCTTTCGCGCCGAATTTGATCGAAACAGTTCTCCAGACGAACATCATGGGTATCGCGATCAATAACGCTGCGGCCAGGATCAACGAAGTTTCGATCGCGCCTAAATCCAGGACATACTTCGCGTAAAAAGGAATAATAGCAAGGACCATTGTAAAAGCATACTGGATAAGAAGGTTGGAGGACACAAAGGTGATAAAAGAAAAGTTCCTGAAAGTCGCCGAAATGGACTTTATCAGCGGAAGAGGCTTTTCCGATGAATATTTCAGGTTCTCCTTGCTTCCAGCCAGCGCTACAAGAAAAGCTGTCGTTATTATCGCTCCGAATACAGCTCCCATTTTTGCCCATCCTATAGTTATATAGATCAAAGGCGGAAGCGCAACGCCTATGACCAGGCCCAGCATCCCGAATGTCTGCCTGTAGGAATTGACCTGCGCGCGTTCAGCCAGGCTCGGATACATTTCCGGGAAAAGGGAAGCCCAGTTAAGCACCACCACAGTATAAAAACCGTCGAACAAACAGATCGTGAAAAGGAAATATAAGAACAGCGCCGTCATATTTGAAGAGCTGAACGGCGATGCCCATAGAAGAAAATAGGCAATTCCAAAAGGCACCGCTCCGAAGAATATATAGGGAATTCGCCTGCCCCACTTGGTTTTGGTCGAATCGGAGATGAATCCGGCGATTGGATCGTTCACCGCATTCCACACGCCATAGATCAACATGGCTATCGCCGCCAGCCGAGCTTCAAGCCTGAGCACGTCAACATAAAAGAATATAATGTAGGTGGAAAATGCCTGATAAGAAAGAGAGGTCGCGACCGCCCCGTAACTGTATAATATCTTCTTAAGCTTGTTTATGGCCGGACCTCACTTTACCTCATCCCGCAGCTTTTTGTTATCATAATTCTACTACAATTTTAGCTCTGCTCCCCTCTCCTATTTCATAGGAGAGGGGTCAGGGGTGAGGTATCCCTCGATTAAGACATCCTGTCCAAGCATATTGACGTTTGCGCTTTTAAGGTTTATCGCCTGGGAAAGCTTATTGAATCCTTTGCCTCCGACAGGAGTTGGGGCAGTTTTGCCTCCGATGATCTTCGGGGCTATGAAGAAAAGCACCTTATCGACAATGCCTGAACTTAATGCCGACGCTGCAAGGGTTCCGCCGGCTTCCAGCATTATGCTTGTTATTTTGTCTTCTCCAAGCTCGACCATAAGCTTTTTCAGGTCGATCTTGCCCCCGGTCGTCTTTGCTTTAAGAACTACCGCTCCGGTCTTTATGATCTTATCGATCCTGTTCTTTGGCGCCTTCTCTCCTACAACTATAATAGTTTTTTCCGGCTCGTTTTTCAGGACCTTCGAGTTAAGCGGGATCTCCGCTTTTGTGTCCAAAACGATCTTCTTGGGATTTCTCTTAGTGATATTCTCGTCCCCCACATCCCTGACCGTGAGCTCAGGATCATCGATCTTTACCGTATTTACCCCGACCATTACCGCATCAACATATACTCTTAGCATGTGGACATACCGCCTCGCAGGCAGCCCTGTTATATATTTGCTTTCTTTTGTTACGGTGGCTATTTTCCCATCAAGGCTCATCGCGCTCTTTAATATGACGAACGGTAGAGCTGTCGTAATGTATTTTACGAAAGATTCGTTCAATTTTCTTGCTTCCTTTTCGAGAACTCCGACCTTCACATCGATACCGGCATCCTTCAACTGCGCAAACCCTTTTCCATTGACCAAAGGATTTGGGTCCTGCATTGCAGCAACTATCTTTTTGATCCCGGCTTTTATGATCGCGTGGGTGCAGGGAGGGTTATATCCGTAATGACAGCATGGTTCAAGGTTAAGATAAAGAGTTGAACCTTTGGTTTTACTGCCGGCCTTTTTTATTGCGAATGCTTCCGCGTGGGGGGTGGATTGCTCAGCGTGATAACCCTTGCTGATTATGCGGCCGTTCTTTACGATCAGGGCGCCTACCATCGGATCGGGACCGGTCTTTCCCATCTGGGACCTTGCCAGCGCAAGGGCTTCCAGCATGAATTTCTTGTCTTCTTCCGCGCTCATATCAGCCGGATCTCTTTAGGCCGTCTATTACGGCTTTATAATCCTTTGACCAGTAAATGGCGGATCCAGCTACAATAACGTTCGCACCTGCTTTTATGACTTCCTTGGCTGTGTCAAGATTTATGCCTCCGTCGACTTCTATGTCCACTTCAAGCCCTCGACTATCAAGGGTTTGCTTGAGTTCCCTGATCTTGGGGAGGACGTCCGGAATGAATTTTTGGCCCTCAAATCCCGGGTTCACCGTCATTAAAAGCACCATTGAAACTTTATCCAATACCTTTTCGATGGACTTGATCCCTGTTTTTGGATTAATAGCTACCGCCGGCTTTACTCCCAAGCTTTTTATCAATTTGATGACATTATCAAGATCTTTCGAGGCCTCGGTATGTATGGATATTATGTTAGCTCCCGCTTTCGCGAAACGTTCGATATATTTGTCGGGGTTTTCTATCATCAAATGCACATCCAGCGGCAGCTTTGTGATCTTTGAAAGTGCCGCCACCACTAACGGGCCTATTGTTATGTTCGGGACAAAATGTCCGTCCATGACATCAACGTGTATCATGTCGGCGCCGGCACCTTCAACGGACCTGACCTCCTCGCCAAGCCTGCTGAAATCGGCTGACAGGATCGAAGGCGCTACTTTTATTTCCATTAAAATCCTTCCTTGGTCACTCCCGTCTCGGGTGACACGGGCTGCTTGCTCACTGTAAGTTTTACCGATGTTCCCACCGGTATTTCTTCTTCCCACGCCGGCTCCTGTCTCATAACTATACCTTCCGAAACTATATCGGTTTCCTGGTATTCGATCTTTTTGATGCCGAGCTTCAGGTCGGAAAGTGCATCTTCCGCCTCTTTAAGTTTTTTTCCTATAAGATAAGGCATTTTAACCGCGCCGAATTTCGGATTTTTTGCGATGAAAATATCGATCCTGCTCCCTGTGTCAGTTTCTATCTCAGGAGACGGCAGCTGGCTGATTATAATTCCTGTCTGGAACTGCTCCGTCTGAACTTCCACCGTTGCGCCTATCCTGAACCCCGCCTCCGATAAAAACGTTTCAATATTGGAAAAAGGCCTCCCGACAAGGTTCGGAACAGGGACTCTTCTCTGCCCTGTGGATATCGTCAAATTAACGATCCTTCCGTACTTTACGTGTTTTCCGCGCTTCGGCTGTTGCTCGGTCACCCTTCCGGCCGGGATATCCTTATCAAATGTCCTATTGCTTATCCTCGGCTTAAGGCCCCCCTCCCTCAGCAGCGAAAAAGCCTCAATTGAAGAGTGCCAGGTAACGTCGGGCACCACTACTTCAGGAGCCGGGAATATGTAAAACACCAGAAGGTATCCGACAAGGAGAGGCGATATTATGATCAGAAATATCGTTATTATCACCGATCTCGGTGACGGAAGCTTAAGGATATACACAAGATATCCCGCGATCAACAGGACGAACAGCACAAAACTAAAATATAGTATTAAAAGCTTGATCAATGGACCTTACCTCGCGTTAATAAAGTTTAAAATAAAAGCATACCAGAGACCGGCTGCAATCGCAATAAGTATGAACAATATCATTAAGGCCAACCTTTTTATCTTGCTTTTTTTGCCTTTCTTGGCGTGCGGCTGCTTCATAGGCTTTTCGGCCTCTTCCCTGTATTCTATCTGCTCCACGTCTTCATCATATATTAAGTTCACGAATTCCGTGCTGGGTAGATTAAAAATCAGCCTCTGCTTATTCAGGCTCTCGATCACATCGCCTGCCTTGCTTATCCTCTGCAACGGGTCTTTTTCAAGCATTTTCATTATAATATTGTCGATATAAGCCGGGATCACGCTGTTCAAATGCGAAGGCGGCACTATTTCCTCGGATAAGTGCCTTAAGGCGGTGTCAAGTCCGCTTCTGCCGTCAAATGGAAGCCTTCCAGTTACAAGCTGGTAGAAGATCACTCCGGCTGAATAAATGTCCGAGGATGCCGTTATCTGTTCTCCTTTTATCTGTTCTGGCGACATGAAGCTGGAATTCAGGGTCGCCGCAGCTGCAAGGAGTGCGGGGCTTATCCTGACCGCCGGCTCGAGGATGAAATCCGTCATCTTTGCTTCTTTTCCTACAAGGAATATGTTGTGGGAGTTTATCGCTCCATGGATAAGATTTTCTGAGTGGGCCACGGCAAGGGCGGAAAGTACCTGCTTTATAATTTCAACTGCAAAGGTGAGGTCCGGCATCCCATTTGCCAATACTTTCTCCAGGTCATCCCCTTCAATATATTCCCTGACAAAATAAAATCCCTGCCAACCGTAATCGCCGTCTATCACCCGCGCAATATTGGGGTGATCAAGGCTTATGATCTTTGTGACCTTCGGGCGGAGCTTGTTGATCAGGGGGCTGTTAAGAGCGGATCGCTTATATACTTTAACTACAACGGGCACTTCCGTGCCCATAAGATAGCCCTTATACGTGAAAGAAAAAGGGCTCTCACCAATCATCTCCCCGATCCTGTATCTGCTTTTTAGGAATCTTTCCATTTTTCCTGTTTAAAGGTTTCTTCGATCCATTTAATTGCGCCCTCGGCCCTTGTGATGCCGGGCGAGATCCTGGAGACGTGAGCATCTTTGCCCAGGGCCATGATGAAAGCGACTTTCCCAAGCCTGGTTTTTATTTCTTTTAAACGCTCGCGTTCAATGTCTTCGGGAAGTATTGGCCCGCCCGGGCCGATCCCTTTTATTTCTATCAAGACGATGTTCCTCCGGATTCTATTGTCACAAGATCATCGACTTGGGCATGTTCAAAAAAATAGTTCACTATTCTCCTTGCTTTTTCCAGGTCCTGAGACCCGCCGGGTTTTTTGTCGATGATCACGGTTTGCTTGTCCGCATCATACTCGCACACAACGAACGGCATATGAGGAGCTTCCTGGTAAACAATGACCCAGAGCGCGCCGTCCATGCCGATCGCGACCTTAGACCCGTCCGGAAGGCTGAGTTTTTCGTTCTTAAAAGCTACTGTCCCCGCAAATTCCCTGTCTGCGTTAGTTACATGGGATAGAGTTTGCTTAATTGTAGGCATCTGCACCACCCGATATGCGCAAAATAATAACTGAAATTTCCTTAAAAATCCATCGATATATATGTACAGAGGAAAATATGAAGCTACCAGGGAGACTGATCAAAATGTTGAATATGGATCAAAATAAGATAGCTGAAGCCATAAGCCAGTGCATCATAAACAAGTACATGGACAATATCACTTTGGTAAAATACCGTGTTATCAAGCTTTTCACGGTAATGCCGTATACCGGAGCGCCGAACATAAGCGACGCCCAGAACATAGCTATCATTGAAGATCTTGAGAAGTTCGTATCGGGAAACTGCCGGCCGTCAAAAAACTAGACCCAGTTCAGTTTTTCCCTCACCACTCTAAAGAAATCATACCTTTTCAGCCTGATGAATTTTGTCTTAAAAGGGGCTTCCCTGAATATGATCTCATCATCAACTTTCAGCGGTATGACTTCCTGGCCGTCCGAAGTTAACAGGACTTTTCCGCCTTCGCCCGGGGTTTGCAGTATCTTTATCTTAACTTCTATTAGCCGAAGGTCCCGTCTTGCGGGTATGACAAGAGGCCTGTCGGACATCGAATGGGGACAAATGGCTGAAATTATGAACATGGGATATATTGGATATACAATGGGGCCGCCGACGGAAACATTGTAAGCAGTGGATCCGGTCGGGGTTGAAATTATAATGCCGTCGGCATTGTGCTGCCTCATCAATTCTCCGTCAACAAAAACCGAGAACTTTACCAGCCTGGCTATCCCGCTCTTGCTTATCACGATATCGTTCAGCGCCACCGTCCCGGCAATCCTTTTAGCGCCTCTAAATATATCCGCTTTTAGCATCATTCTCTCGTCGATCTTGTAGCTTCCGGAAAATATCTTGGAGACCGCGGAGTTAATTTCATTCGGTTTTATTTCGCTAAGGAACCCGATCTTGCCAAGGTTCACGCCAAGGATAGGTATGTCCAGCGATGCCGCCGCCCTCGCCCCTCTTAAGATCGTTCCGTCGCCTCCAATGGCCACCATCAGATCATATTTTCCCTTAAGTTTTAAATGGCTCTCAAGGAGGGTCACTTTACATTTTTTCTTCAGGGCTTTTTCTATTGTTTTCGCTGCCAAAGCGATCTTTGGGTCTTTTTTATAAAATAACACGACTTTTTCCATTGTTGCCCTCCTATGATCTTGCTATTATTCTAACACAAAGATATAGGAGCTGGAAGTTCATTGACGATGCGCGGCATTTTTATTATACTTGACCTCGATGGCAGAAATTAACGGTTCAACAAAACTTACGGGAATAATTGGATACCCTATAACTCACAGTGTCTCCCCGCAAATGCACAATGCCGCATACGCAAAACTGGGCATCAATTATTGTTATGTCCCCATATCCGTAAAGCCGGAAGACCTTGAAAAAGCGCTCGAAGGGATAAGGATGCTTGGTTTCGCGGGCGTCAATGTTACGATCCCGCACAAGGAAGCCGTGGTTTCCCATCTTGACGAGGTCACAAAAATAGCCCGAGTGATCGGATCTGTGAACGTGATCCTGAACCAGGAAGGCCGGCTTATCGGCTATAACACCGACGGTCCGGGATTCATTGATTCCCTGAAGGACGAAGCGGGGTTTGACGTTTCCGGAAAACGAGCCGTGGTCCTTGGCGCAGGCGGCGGCGCAAAAGCAGTTGCTCTTATGCTCGCTCAGGACGGGATAAAGAACCTGGTCATATCGGACCTGATATACGAAAAAGCGGAGACCCTTTGCGAATACATTAATTCACACTTCGGCATAGCTCCGTATGCCTGCCCCCCAAACAGCAATGAGCTCAGAAAAGTGATAGAGGCCTGCGACCTGCTTGTGAACGCAACGCCCATAGGAATGTATCCGAAAGTGGATGAATGTCCGATCGACGATGATTACAAGATCTCTAGATCAGCTGTTGTTTATGATATTGTATACAATCCTCTTGAGACCAAACTCCTAAAGTGGGCAAAGACCAAAGGGGCAAAAGCTGTTTCAGGCATAGGAATGTTGGTAAGGCAAGGCGCTTTGGCTTTTTCCTTGTTCACCGAAGAAGAAGCTCCTATCCAAATAATGAAAGAAGCTGCATTAAAAGCTCTTAAGTCCTTCCCGGCTTCGGCGGGCAGATAAATAACCGTCGATATAGGCTACACCTGTCAGGCTTTCCAACAATAATCTTCATTATTCAAGTTCCATTTTTTGGCATGATAGTTGCTGGCTATTCAACCGATGGAAGCCAAATTTAATAATGGGGCTGTTCCTCTAATAAATGATCTGCTTGAAAAAGCCGCGAGCCTGGACGCGAGCGATATACATATTGAGCCGAACGGGAATAGTTTAAGGGTAAGGTACCGGGTCGACGGGATCCTTCAGGCCGGGATAAATATTCACAGGTCCATGCAGCAGCAGATAATTTCGAGGATAAAGATCCTGGGCGATATGGACATTTCCGAGCAAAGACTGCCTCAGGACGGAAGGACTTTCATCAAGATAGGGAACCGGGAATTTGACCTGAGGATCTCGATCATCCCAACATTTCACGGAGAAAAAACAGTGATCAGGCTGCTGGACAGGAAAAAGACCGCTCTCCCTCTTGAAGAGCTGGGATTAGCGGAAGATGACCTTGAATATTACAGGAAGATGATCGAAAAGCCGCAGGGAATGGTGATCGTCTGCGGGCCGACCGGCTGCGGAAAGACCACAACTCTTTATTCCTCGCTGGAAAAGATCAATAAAGAAGCTATTAATATTATCACCATTGAGGACCCTATCGAATACCAGCTCCCCGGAATAAATCAGATGCAGGTCAACCAGAAGACCGGCCTGACATTTGCAAGGGGCTTAAGGGGGATCCTGAGGCAGGACCCGGACGTGATAATGGTGGGAGAAATAAGGGACACGGAAACAGCGGTGATCGCCGTGCAGGCGGCAATGACGGGGCATCTTGTATTCACAACGCTTCATACCAATGATTCGGCAGGTGCGGCTGAAAGGCTTAAGGATATGGGTATTGAGCCATATTTGATATCGAGCACATTGAATTGCGTCATCTCTCAGAGGCTGGTAAGAAAGATCTGTGTTCAGTGCAGGGGCGGAAGATGCAAGCTTTGCAATCAAAAAGGTTTCAAGGGCAGGACCGGCATATTTGAGATGTTAAAACTTCGCCCTGCGTTATCGTCTTTCAGGTCGATCGCCGAAAACGCTGAATTGCTCATCAAGAATGGTGTCAGCACAAGGGAAGAGGTTGTAAGGAGCGTTTATGTGGAATAGAATATATGCATGCTTTTCAAGGTCATCCATACTCTCGTATTCTATATTGTAGCTGTCGTAACTTTTATCATCGGCACCCTTCTGACCATTCCGTTTGCGATAGTTATAAGGGAGCATCACAAAGTTTTTCATTTCTCAGCGCGCATATGGGCAAGGCTTTTGATGTTGGTTAGCGGTGCAAAGGAGCATATTTCGGGGCTGGATAATATTCCAAAAGAAGGCGGTGTGATATTCGCATCGAACCACCAAGGAGCGCTTGATATCCTTATCCACCTTGCATTCCTTCCAAGATATTTCCGTTTCGTCGCCAAAAGCGAACTTTTCAAGATACCTTTTTTCGGATGGTACATGAGCCTTGCAGGATATGTCCCGATAGAGCGTGATGTAAGCGCAAGCGCCCACAGGACCATTGGCAGCGTTGCTGATGTTCTGAGGAAGGGCGACTGCATCTTGATATTCCCTGAAGGGACCAGATCGAAGACCGGAGAACTCGGGCCCTTTAAAAGAGGCAGCCTGATGGCCGCGTTCTCAAGCGGGGCGACGGTCGTGCCTGTGGCGATCTCCGGATCATATAAAATGATGCCAAAAAAGAGCTACCTGATTAATATTGTTCCCATCGGTATTAAGTTCGGCCAGCCGATATCCTTCAAGAAATATCTTGGAATGAAACCGACAAAAGACGATTACGAGATTGAGCTGAACCGCTTAAGAGAGGAAATTCAGGGATTGTTGAGTTAGGCCTTCTTTTGGAGTTCTTTTTCCTTAGCCCTGAGTGAAGTCGAAGGGCTTTTTTCTTCGGCAAGCTTTTCTTTTTTTTCAGTCTTACCAGAAGGTTTTCCGGAGAATACAAGCTTATCACCCTCGACCTCTGCTTTTATTTTCGTTCCGTATGAGAATTTACCCATCAATATCTGCTCAGAAAGCGGGTCTTCTATGTGGTCCTCTATGGCTCTCCTTAATGGCCTTGCGCCAAAATGAGGATCATATCCTTTATCAACAAGGAACTCCTTCACCTTTTTGCCGGTTATAATGGAAAGGCCCTTTTCAATAAGCCTTGAATTGACATCAGATATCATAATATCGACTATTTTGGCAAGGTCTTCTTTTGAAAGAGGCCTGAAAACTATCTGCTCATCAATCCTGTTCAGGAATTCCGGCCTGAATTTTTTCTTCATTTCTTCAAGGACTTTTTCCTTCATCCTTTCGTACCCGATCTTTGCCTCGTCCCTCGTAAGAAAACCGATCGAAGTGTCTTTCTTAATAAGGTCCGCTCCCACATTTGATGTCATGATTATTATCGTGTTCTTGAAATCTATATGGTGTCCCTGCGCATCCGTCAGGCGGCCGTCGTCTAGTATCTGAAGCAGGATATTTGTGACATCGATATGGGCTTTCTCTATCTCGTCAAGCAGGACGACCGAGTGAGGCCTTCTTCTGACAGGCTCAGCTAATTGCCCTCCCTCTCCGAAGCCAACATATCCTGGAGGCGAGCCGATCAGCCTGGATACCGTATGGCTCTCGAGGTACTCCGACATATCTACCCTTATCATAGCGTCCATTTCCCCGAACATGAACTCTGCAAGACGCTTTGCAAGCTCTGTCTTGCCCACGCCTGATGGCCCCATGAAAAGGAACGAGCCTATCGGCCTCTTTGGATCTTTGAGTCCGGCCCTCGCCCGTCTTATTGATTTTGCTATGACCTTGATCGGTTCTTCCTGCCCAATTACACGATTTCCCAAAGTTTCCTCCATCTTCATCAGCCGTTCGGTTTCCTCCTCGGTAAGCTGTGTCACTGGAACCCCTGTCCAGTTCGAGATAAGCGTTGCTATCACTTCGCTGTTGACCTCGGGATAATTCTCTTTGGTGAACCCCTTTATCTTCTTTGATGCGGCTTCATACTGGAGCCGGAGAGTTTCCTCTTTGTCCCTTAATTTCGCGGCTTTTTCAAATTCCTGTTCCTGCGCCGCGGTCTCCTTTTCATGTTTAACTTTCTCAAGCTCCCCGGATATTTCCACAAGTTCCGGCGGAGCGGACATCGACTGGAGCATGACGCGCGATGAAGCTTCATCCATAAGATCGATCGCTTTATCCGGAAGATGGCGGTCCGAAATATATCTTGCGGAAAGCCTTGCGGAAGAAACAATGGCTTCATCTGTTATCCTGACCTTATGAAAATCCTCGTATCTGGTTCTCAGGCCTTTTAATATCTCGATGGTCTGTTCAATTGTCGGCTCTTCCACCATCACGGCCTGGAACCGTCTCTCAAGAGCGGCATCGGATTCAATTCGTTTCCTGTATTCTTCGATCGTTGTGGCGCCTAGGCACTGCAGTTCCCCTCTTGCAAGCGCGGGCTTCAACATGTTCGCGGCGTCCATCGCCCCCTCAGCCGCACCGGCCCCGATGATCGTGTGTATTTCGTCAATGAAGAGAATGACCTTACCTGACTTTCGCACTTCTTCGATCACCTTTTTTAATCTTTCCTCAAATTCACCGCGGTATTTTGTTCCGGCTATCATGAGCCCAAGGTCGAGCGAAACAACTCTTTTATCAAGAAGCAGAGGAGGAACATCTCCCGAAACTATTTTCTGCGCAAGACCTTCAACTATTGCCGTCTTGCCCACGCCCGCATCGCCTGTCAGCACAGGATTGTTCTTTTTGCGCCTAGAAAGTATCTGGACAACGCGCTCGATCTCCTTCGCCCTGCCTATGACCGGATCAAGTTTTTTCTCCCTTGCCAGCCATGTAAGGTCCCTGCCGTATGAATCAAGCACCGGAGTGCCGGATATCTGTGGCCCGCGCCTCTGGTAAACGGATTCCTCCCCTAGTAAGCTTATTACCCGGTTTTTCGCACTGGAAGCGGAGATTCCGGACTCTGACAGTACCTTTGCCACTGTGCCGGTTCCTTCCCTAACAAGCCCAAGGAAAAGATGTTCAACGCCGACATAGCTATGGCCAAGCTGCCTTGCTTCTTCCCAGGCGTATTCGATCGTCTTTTTTACCGGGGCGCTGAACGGTATTTCCGTGACCCCTCTTTCCTCGCCCCTGGTGGTCAGCTCTTCTATTCTTTCCTTGACCTCAACAGGATCTACCCTGAAATATTCAAGCGTCTTGATTACGATCGGTTCCGACTTGGCTATCATCCCCAGGAGCAGATGTTCTGTCCCGACGAACGCGGCGCCAAGGCGTCTTGCCTCTTCCTGGCTTGCCATGATGACGCCTACGGCTTTTTCTGTGAATCTTTCGAACATTGCCATTGTGATTTCATTCTAACAAAAGGGCATATCATATGCAAGTTTTCGGCTTTTTGACACGATAATATATGTGCGGAGGGGAGAAATATATGTCCGATGGAATAAATTATATACCGAGTATAAATAATTATGTAAAAGATTACACTGATATTAAAAATATAACAGAGACTAAAAATGGTGTAAAAAATTACACCCTTGTCAATGATGGTGAGGGAAAGTACCTTTTCATAACAAATAATAATATCGAAATCCCGGGAGCCAGCTTTAAAGATATACTAGGTGCAAAGGTCATAAATGATAGCGGCCAAAATTTCATTAAATGCGCGATGAGTGATAAAGTACCGGAAAGTCAAAAACACGGCATCTATCTGATGCGTTAAACCTTTCCCTCCTGCGTCTGCGGAAGAGTCACTAAAAATGTAGTTCCCTTGCCGATCTGTGTTTTTACTCTTATTGATCCGTGATGGTCCTCTATTATCCTTAAAGTAATGGGGAGTCCCATCCCCGTCCCGCCGACCTCTTTTGTCGTGAAGAACGGGTCAAAGATCTTTTTCAGGTTATCTTCCGAAATGCCGACGCCGGTATCCGAGACTTCGACAAAAATGACAGGAACGGGCTTGGCTTCCTCTTCTTCGGTTTCCGTTCCGGAAGGCCCGAGTTTAATTACCTCCCCCACATCCGTCTTTACGGTCAGCTCCCCCCCGCTGGACATTGCCTGGATCGAATTAAGGATGATATTAACGAATGCCTGAGAAAGCTGCCCCGCATCCGCGGTGATCTTCGGCAGTTCGGCAAGCTTTGTGGTGATCCTTACGTTGTTTTTCCTTGCTTCATTATCAAAAAGCGCGAGTACTTCCTCCAGTATTTCATTGATATTCAGCTGTGTAAGTTCGGGCTTATGGGGCCTTCCGAACCTGAGAAGACTTTCCGCGATCTTATTTATTTTATCGATCTCCTGCGGAACGACCGTGGAGAATTTTTTCCTGAATTCCTCATCATCGAACCTTTGAGGCAGCAACTGTGTAAATGTCCTTAAGCTCACAAGCGGGTTCTTTATCTCGTGAGCCATTCCGGCGGCCATTGTGCCAAGCGAAGCAAGTTTCTCTGAGTTAATGAGGTTTTCCTGGCTTTGCTTCAGTTCCTTCGTCATCTGGTTGAAAGCATCGGCAAGCTGCCCTATTTCATCGATCGAATCTATCCTTATCTTATACGACAGATCGCCTTTCCTTACTGCTTCGGTCCCTGTTATCACCTCTTTTATGGAGATCTCGATCGACATGGCATAGAATATGCCCACGGCAACCGTCAATATGATCCCGATTATCACAAAAATAAGGGTGTTCGTTGAAACAAGCCTAACTTCAGAATAGGCATCCCACTTTGGCTCTTCAACTATTATCCCCAGCTTATATTTTTTTATCGGGGAATAAGCGCCTATTACCGCTTTATCCGCAGCCTGTTCATAGAATTCGCTGGAGTATTCGTCGATTCCCGATTTGCCGGTAATAACGTTCTTGACGACGTCAAGGTTTTTAAGATCCTTGCCGGCCTCTTTCGGATCAGGCCCGATAAAAAGCCGCCCATTGTCCGATACAACATAAACAAATCTCTTTCCTCTGCTTTCATTTGATACCAGTTTCTGTATGAAATTTTTGTCCAGTTCGCCGCGGCTCGTAGATGCATAGTCGATCTTATCTGAAAAGTTGTTCGCAAGCAGCAGATAATTGTTCTTTATGGCTTTCTGGAGAGATATCTGGTTCAGGCTAACAGTTGCGACGGTCGTGGCTTCCAGAAGTATTATTATCAGCAAGATAAATATCAGTATCAGTTTATAGAGCAATCTTGTCCTGATATATGAAAGAGGGAACTTGGCCACTTCCTCCTTGGGCAGTATTATGTTCCCCAAAAAGAACCCTACGGCGGAGCATAGATATATGGCCCATGAACCCAGCAAGTAATATGGTTCGCCGGTTTTCGCATAATAGAAAGATAAAAGAAATGACAGAACGATCAGGGTCGAGGACATGCCCGACAGATTATAAAGATTTTTCTCCCCAACTTCTTTTGAAGTCCTTGCCGAAAACAAGTATCTCAGCCCTAATATCAGCCAGAGCAATACCCAGAACAGCTCTGCCGGAATGGCGGAAATAAAGTGAACGCCCGGATCTATGGCTATTTCCTTTATGTTCTCGACCAGATTCAATGGCGACCTTATAATGAGCACCATCTCAACAAGGCATGCAAGCAGGATAACTTGGAAAATAAAGTTCCCCTTATATCCAAATTTCTCCTTTATAAAATATGCCAAAAACACGGCGCCTGCGACCAGATCTAAGGCAATTATCCTATATAAAGCGAATCTGATGTTCAGGCTCTGCCCAAGCGTATAAGCCATCTGCGAGATAACTGTCAGGGCGGTAAAGATCAAGAAAGTGAGGAAAATAAGGGTTAAATAATAATCTTCACCCTTTTTTTTCTCTAAATATCTGACAGAGAAACTATAAACGCCGACCAAGGTGATCCCTGTAGCGAATATCTGAATAAATATATTGATTATCGCAAATGTCGATATCATTTACTGCACCACCAGTGAGATCTCGCCTTCACTCTTTCCGCCGAACATATTTGTTGCGCTAACTATCAGTTTTTTCTCTCCCGGACTCGTTCCCGCCTTCGGGATAACAGACACCGAGAATATTTTGTCCCCAGCTTTTACATCACCATGGGTCCCGTTATCCCACATTCTAACATTACTTTCAAGCCCAATGCTAGTTAAGTTGACCGTAATTTCTTTTAGGTCTTCCTGCCTGCCAGAATTTTCAACCTTCGCTGAAATAAGTAATGTCGCTAACCCATCCGCATGTATCGATGACGGGGTCGCCTGCGCCTCGGAAATAATGGGGTTTGACTCCACATCCAGCTTGGTCTTGTTTATAGCTACCCAACCTGATTTATTGGAAACTGCAACAGGGATTTCTTTAGCGCCGTTTGCAACACCATAACTAACGCTCGTTTGAAGAGTGAAAATGCCGTCATTCGCCTTTGTATCTCCCCATAACCCGTTGTCCACAAGCATCATGTTGGGAAGTTTGCCAATGGAACTCATATCAGCCCTGACACCTTTTATATTATCGAGCCCGCTTGGGTCGCTTACTTTTGTTGTTAATGTGACGATCGTCCTGTCATCGGGCGGTGTTTTCCCCGGTACAACATTTATCCAGCTCAACGTTGGGGCTAGATTCGTTCGATTTATCTTCGTGATGTCATAACCAATGCTCCAGCTTAACAGATCGCCTATCTTTTTCTTGAAAAAGTCTGCCGCCGATATTTTATCTATTACTTCCGCGCGGGTCACAGCTTTTTCCTTTGCTTCTTCGGCAGAAGCATAATTAAAGTTTAATAATATTATTATCAGTAATAATAAATATTTTTTCATTTAATAATACCGAATGCCTTATAGAATTCCTGTTCTTCCTCTTTTTTCACCGAATCATCCGGCCTGAATCTGCCGTCCGCTTCTCCCTTTACAAGTCCTGCGTCCAGCGCAGCCTTTATTGAAGATGCATATCTATGGTTTTGTGGAACGTCTGTAAAAACTGGTCCTTCAACTTCCGGCAGAGCCAGGCCAGAGGCTTTTACCAGCCAGGTGATCATCTCCCCTCTTGTTATTGGCACTTCTATCTGAAATTTCGCTTCAGGAGAGATCTCTATAACGCCCAGTGTTACGAGGTTTTCCAGTTTATCTTTTGTATCTTCCAGCTGTTTCTTTTGTTCTGTAAGCTGTACTTTTTTCTCTTCTTGCTTTATTTTGTCTTCCTTTACGATTTTTTCTTTCTGGGAAACATCGATCCCCTTTTCTTTATCTTTAACGATCTCTGCTTCCTTCTTGGATATTTCCGCTTCCTTGCTAATGACCTCTTGAGCTATCTTTTTATCGATATTTATCTCTTCTGCTAGTATTACCTTTGCTTTTTTAAGTACCTTCCTATAGATAGTTTTCGTTTCGTATCCGCTTCTTGCATATATCGATATCAGGTTCTTTCCGGAGAGTAGCGGCTGAATCGCTTTGAATCTTCCGTCTTTTCCAACATCTGTCTCAGTGCCGTTAATAAGGATGCTTGCTCCTGGCCTGGTCTCGCCCGATATGGCGATGTTTTCATCATAAGTAATAAAATTGTCGTTCGGGAAGTTTACGGTCAGAAGTTCTTTCGGGATCTCCGGTTTTATCTCGACCGGACTGACCTTTTCAGGTGCTTGATAAAATATCAATGCTTGGGGGGAATAAGATATAGATATATATGACGCTTGTGCTTCCGTAATGGGATCATTTATGCTTGCCAAGTCCAGCTCTGCATCTCCAAACTTGATACCCAGCCCTATCGAAGAACCCGTGACATTGTTGTCGATTTTATATATGGAGCTTCCGCCAAACCTCACAAATAGCCGGTTGTTAAGGGACCCTTCCACGCCATAAAAGCTATTGTGCTTTTGGTCGTCTCCCGCATCTCCGCTCTCAACATCATATGCGGCCTTTAAGCCTAATACTTCATTGTAATAAATGGAAGTTTTGCCGAGTATATCAAGGACCAATCCGAACCTTGTTGCCCGCGGGAACGCCTCTTGGCTCGAACCGAATTTATACTCTGCGCCGGAAATATTTCTCAACATCATTCCAAAGGAAGCATAATTGACGGGCTTACATAAAATGCCCGCATCATAATCAGTCCCAATATCCATGGACCTGTCAGATAAGCCGGGGACAGTGAGCGTTTGTGATAACACATTTTTAATGGCGAATCCGAAAGAAAACTGTTCGTAACTGGTCCCGTAACTGAACAAAGAAAGGTTGCTTTCGTATTTTGCTTTTAAAGTATCGTTAAGGCCGATCTCTCTATTCCTGTAAACAGCTCCAATGCCGAAATTCCCTATCCTGGTCTCATATATTGCACCGAGAGAAAAGTTTTTATCATCTTTTAACGATAAGATTATGCCTCTGGAATTCGCAAGCGCCGCCGGATTATAAAAGAGGCAGTTCACATCATTTGACGCCCCGGCAAAAGCCCCGCCAAGCGATAGCGGCTTTGCCCCCGAGGTCTGGTCCAGCGGATCTATCCCTATATCTGTGATCAGCGCATAAGACCCGGCTGAAAACAATAAAAATAATAAAATTAATAGTGATTTTTTCATTGTTTTATTTTGTCACGAAGACCTTGACGTTCGATATTTCCGATTTCAGCCCGCTTTTATCCGATGCCCTGACAGTTATGTTCTTTTCCCCGGGAACGGTCTCGGTCGTCAATATAAAGGTTATTTCATACATCCCGCTTTGCATCAGGTTCATTTTTGCGTTATTTGGTCCATTCAAAGACGTAATGTCCGCCCAAACCTGCGATATGTCGGACTTTCCTTGTGCATCAGTAACTTCGGCCGCTATCTTCAAAGGTGTTTTTCCGTCAGCCGCTAGCCTGATCGGATCGGCAATGATCTTACTGATGACCGGTTTAGTGCTTATGTTGCAAAATTTGTTAGATGTGTATCCTTCTTCAAAATCAAACAGCGATGTTTCAAGTTCTTTTATATTCGACAATCTTGAAAGAAAAACCGTCATCTCTGCCCTTGTCATTTCCTTGTCAGGTTCGAATCTCCTGATCTTTCCAGGATATCCGACGACCCAGCCTTTATTGAATGCTGAATATATATAAGCTGAATCCCTTGAATCTATAGGTACATCATAAAATGGGCTTGTTGATAACATTAAAGGGGAAAGATGGTATGCTTTTGCTACAATAACCACAGCATCGCTTCTGTTTATCTTTTCATTTATTCCGAACCTGTCGGGTGTCAAGCCGGACATGTAACCTGCATCCACGACCGCCTTAATATATGGCGCTCTCCAATGTTCCTTTGGCACATCGAAAAAGACATCCTCTGTTGGCTGGGATATCTCTAATTGCCTGGCCCTAGCTACCCAAGTAGCGAATTCACTTCTCGATAAGAAGTTGCCCGGCTCAAACATATTATCCGGATAACCCTCCACTATTCCGATGGTCAAAAGGGTCAATACCTGCTGTTTAGCCCAGTGATCTCTCTCTTTATATAACATTTCCATGTCGTCACAAGTGATCGTTCTTAATATCCTGAACTTATTTGTCAATTTTTCCCCGTTGGGATATAAAGCCGAGATCATGATTAGATTTTTCCCGGGATTTAATAGAGCTACGGCGTTGAACTTTCCCTCTCCTTCAAGGCTTACTTTTGTTTCGTTCAGCTCCAGCTGTTTTGCTTCAGGCGCTGTTCCATTTATGTCAGTCCTCGTCGACAAGGTATTAGTTTTATCAATCGGGGATGTCACTTCAAGGGTTGCGGCAGCAGAGGCATTAAATGAAATAAGAACTATTGACAGAACAAGCAGTAACGCCGATCTTATTAAATTGGCCACGGCAAAATTATATTATACATTGAACCTAATGTAAACCAGGTCGCCGTCCTTTATAACATAATCCTTTCCTTCAAGGTGAATTAGCCCTTTTTCCCTGGCTTTTGCGTGCGATTCCGCACTTTCCAGGTCCGAGCAGTGAATGATCTCTGCAGAAATGAAGCCCCTCTGCATATCATTGTGGATTTTTCCGGCTGCTTCAGGCGCTTTTGCCCCCTTTTTGACCGTCCAGGCGCGGCATTCCTTCTCATTGGCCGTAAAGAAAGTGATCAGGTCCAGTAATTGATAGCCTTCCCTGATCAGCTTGCCGAGGCCGAGTTCCGCAAGGCCGATGTCCTTTTCGTATTCCTTCGCTTCTTCCTCCGAAAGTTCTTCGATGTCCATCTCAAGCTTTGCGCATATTTGAACGACCCCTGCCTTTTCTTTTTCCGCTATTTCATGAACGGCTTTAATCGCAGTATCTTCCGGGTCTGTGAGCTGCCCTTCATCGACGTTCGCAATGTAGAGGATCGGCTTCATTGTCAAAAGATGCATATCCCTGATCTCGTGCTTTTCCTCGCCGGAAAGTTCAAGAAGCCTGAGAGGATTGCCTTTTTCCAGTTGTTTCCTTATTTTTTCGATCACTTCGAGCTCCTTCAATGCTTCCTTGCTGCCGGACTTTATGGAGCTTTTAAGCGTGGACCACCTTTTTTCGGCGGTTGCCATGTCAGCCAGGGTAAGTTCGATATTTATCGTCTCGATGTCGCGCTTTGGATTTACGCTTCCTTCAACATGTACAATGTTCGGGTCCGGGAAGCATCTTACAACATGGGCTATGGCATCGACTTCCCTTATGTAAGAAAGGAATTGGTTGCCAAGCCCTTCTCCTTTGTGCGCATTTTTGACCAAACCGGCGATATCAATGAATTCAATAACCGTAGGGATGGCCCTCGCGGACTTCATGAAAGCTTTGACCTTTTCGAGGCGCTCATCCGGGACAGGCACAACTCCAAGGTTCTTGCTTTTAGTGGTAAAAGGATAATTAGAGATCTCCGCTCCAGCATGCGAAAGCGCGTTAAAAAGCGTTGACTTGCCTACATTTGGAAGGCCTACTATCCCGAGTGAAAATCCCATCTAGATGACCTTGAGGCTGATATCCAGCGCCGGGGCTGAATGAGTGATGGCGCCGATCGAAATGTAATCGATCCCTGTGCCGGCGATATTTCGGATATTCTTTATGGTGATGCCTCCTGATACTTCGATCTCAATATTATTTTTTGATGCCCTGATCAATTGCGATGCTTTTTTGATATCAGAAATGCTCATGTTATCAAGCATTATCCTTGAGGCGCCGGCTTTGATCGCTTCTTGGACTTGTCCCAATGTTTTCGCTTCAACCTCTATCCATTTGTGCTTTTTCTTTGCAAGTTCAACGGCTTTTGTTAGATTTCCAGCAACTGATATGTGATTGTCTTTTATAAGCACTGCATCAAACAGTCCGATCCTGTGGTTAAATCCGCCGCCGATCTTTACTGCATATTTTTCAAGGATACGGAGGCCGGGAGCGGTTTTCCTTGTGTCCAATACTTTCACCTTTTTTCCCGCCGCCCTGACGAATTTGCTTGTGAACGTGGCTATGCCTGAAAGTCTCTGCAAGAAATTAAGGGCGGATCTTTCCGCGGTCAATATTCCCCTTGCCGGGCCTTTGATGATCGCCACAACATCCCCTTTTTTCACCGCTTTTCCGTCCTTGATCTTCTCGGAAAATTCTATCGTTCTGTCAACGGATTGGAATACCAGCCGCGCTATCGAGATCCCGCAGATTATCCCGTTCTCTTTCGCGATTATCCTTGCGCTGGCTTTCTTGCCGAAAGGCACTATCGAATTGGTTGTAATGTCCCCGCTCCCTATGTCCTCCCTGAGGGCAAGGATAACGGAATTCAATATCAGCATCTTTATGTCTTGATCATACTTCATGGCACGAACCAGGATATGTAATAATACATTATGGGAGCGGTCAGGATGAAGCTGTCCATCCTGTCAAGGAATCCCCCGTGGCCGGGAATGATATTGCTTGAATCCTTCACTCCCGCATCCCTTTTTATAAGAGATTCAACAAGGTCGCTTATCTGCCCGACCAATCCGATTATGGTCCCGAGTATGACCGAGTGCAGCGTGTTCATCCCGGTGAATTGCCCGAAAATATATGCTGCGACTATGCCTGTCAGGAGACCCGCAACCGCGCCCTCGATCGTTTTTTTAGGGCTGATATAAGGGCTTAATTTGATCTTCCCGAAATACGTTCCCACAAGGTATGCCGCAGTATCACATGCCCATATCGATATTATAAGGAAAAAAAGATATGCTCCGTGGTCTTTCCAGAACAAAGCTCCTGGAGGATTCATTTCTCTTATCAATGTCAGATAACTGAACATCCATCCGACATAAAGGATGCCGAGCAGGGTTATGGAAGCATTGACAGTGGAATCCTGCGCTTTTCTAAGGAAAATGCCGCCTGCGAACGTAACGATGATAGCCGTCGTCAATATGCCGGTAGCGAACGGTTCCCAGTTCGGGTGCCTGACTGTATATGCGGTGAACCACATGAAGAACAATGTGACAAGAAATCCGATTAAATATGAAGGAGAATATCCCTTTTTGTTCATAAGGGAATAAAATTCATTAAGAGAGGATAAGGCCAGTGCTGTGACAAGAACAAAAAAACTCCAGCCGCCGTAATATGTGCAGACTATTATTATCGGCAAGGACACTAAAAATGTTGTTAGTCTTTTAAACATCAAAGACCCCCGAATTTCCTTATCCTGCGGCCATATTCGCTTATCGCTTCAAGCAGGTGCTTCTTCCTGAAATCAGGCCAAAGAATGTCTGTTACCCAGATCTCAGTGTAAGCAAGCTGCCATAGCATGAAGTTGCTTATCCGCATCTCTCCCGCTGTCCTTATTAGCAGGTCCGGGTCCGGGATCCCTGCGGTATATAAGGACCGCGATATTGTTCCTTCATCGATTGTATCACTTTTAATATGATTTTTAACTATCGATTTAACTGCGTCAATGATCTCCGCTCTCCCGCCGTAGTTGAGCATTATGTTCAGGTTCAATTTATGGTTGTTCTTTGTTGTTTCTTCAGCGGACCTTATCTTGTTTTTCAGCTTTTCATTCAGCATCGATATCCTTCCCAAAAACCTTACTTTTACTTTGTTCTTGTTAAGCTCGTTGATCTCCCTGTCGATCGTCGATGAAAGAAGTGTCATCAAGAAGTTCACTTCCTCCTTTGGTCTTTTCCAGTTTTCCGTGGAGAAAGCGTAAACGGTCAGATATTTTACCCCGAATTCCATGCAAGCTTTCACAGCTTCCTTAAGGGATATTGCACCGCGCCTGTGGCCTTCTATCCTCGGGAGTTTCCTCTGCTGGGCCCACCGGCCGTTGCCGTCCATGATGATAGCTACATGATCCGGGATGTTTTGAGGTTTTGGATTTTGGATTTGGGATTTGCTTTGGATTTTGAGATTTGGATTTTGGGTTTTCATCAGATGGACATGATCTCTGATTCTTTGGCGGCCAGGAGCTTGTCGATCTCAATGATAAATTTATTCGTGAGGCTCTGTATCTCTTCTTCCTCTTTTTTCTTCCTGTCTTCAGACCATTTTTCAGACTCGGATCTCGTTTTGATATCCGTAATAAAATCTTTTCTTATGTTCCTTATGGATATTTTTGAGTTCTCGGCTTCTTTTTTAACGACTTTTACCAGCTCATTGCGTCTTTCCTGGGTGGGCTGCGGCATGTTCAGTCTTATTACTCCGCCTTCCGAGTTGGGTGGGAGCCCGAGGTCGGATTTCTGGATCGCCTTCTCTATGTCCTTAATGGAATTTTTGTCATAAGGCTGAATGACCAGGAGCCTTGGCTCCGGAACCGATATATTCGCGAGCTGTTTCAGGGGCACCATTGCGCCGTAGTAATCAACGGTCACATGGTCAAGCAGGGAAGGCGATGCCCTGCCGGTCCTTACTGAGGCGAAATCCTTTTTAAGGGCTTCGAGGGATTTCTTCATTTTTTCTTCGGCTGATCTTGCTATTTCGTCCATAATTAATTACTGCTTTGAGACCGTCGTTCCGACCGGTTTGCCCTGAATGACCTTTTCGATATTGCCTCGCTTGGTGACATCAAAAACAACTATCGGGATGTTATTGTCCATGCAAAGCGACGCGGCAGTGGTATCCATTACTTTCAGCCCTTTGTTAAGAATGTCCATGTAGGTCAGTGATTTGAATTTTTTTGCGTTTGGATAGCGCATCGGATCTTTGTCGTAAACCCCGTCAACTTTTGTCGCCTTCAGTATGACGTTCACATCTAGCTCTGCCGCTCTGAGAGCCGCGGCCGTATCGGTCGTAAAATATGGATTTCCTGTACCTGCGGCAAGGATCACGACTCGTCCTTTTTGCATGTGGCGCATGGCCCTCCGCCTGATGAAGGGCTCAGCGATGGATTTCATTTCAATGGCGGTCTGGACGCGGCTGTCCACGCCTTTTTTCTCGAGCGCGTCCTGAAGAGCAAGCGCGTTGATCACTGTCGCGAGCATTCCCATATAGTCGCCTGTCGCCCTGTCCATCCCGCTCGCGCTTCCCGCGATCCCCCTGAAGATGTTGCCTCCCCCTGCAACAATGGCCACATCCACCCCTAATTTTTTAATTGATTTTATCTCTTCGGCGATCACATCAAGCACCTGGGGGTCTATTCCGTATTTTTGGACGCCTCCGAACACTTCGCCGGAGAGCTTGAGCAGGATCTTCTGGTATTTAACTTTCATCGCTGGGATTATACTCCTGGCCGCATTTATTGGCAAGTGCCCGCGACCTGCCTCGCGGCAAGGCGGGCTAAACGTCGCGGCTCCACACATAAAAAGACTTTTTCCACTTTTTGATACGCAAAAAGTGGAGCAAAAACGCACCAGAGGGCAAGCCCTCTGGACTCTCGCCGGCGAGTGCACCCGTGCGTGCCCCTCCTCGCTCGCTCCCCAACCCGCGAGCTCCCCTCCCTTTTTTCTGCCCGTGGGTTAAATGCTTTTTAATTTTGGGCAGAAAAAACCGCCGGCGCTCTAAAACTGTAATTAGTGTTAATAACAAAGACTTTGAATTCCGGATGTTTTGTCTTTTTACCTTGCGAGCAACTGTTCGAAGCCCTGAACCCGAAGGGTGAGGGGCTGAGTTTTGCGAGCCGGGGTGCAGGGGCTTGCCCCTGCCGGCGTTCTTTTTCCCATTTTCTTTCGCTGCTGAAAGAAAATGGGCGGGAAAGAAGAAGGGAATTAATATAACCGATAAACTATCCACGGAAGGGCAGAGCCCCTCGTCACGATTATTTAAGAAAAAGGGCGGTTTTATTTGAGGGATTATCTGCTGTTCACGAATTCAATAATCTTTTGTGCGGCTTTTTTGGTGGCGCCCTCGTTCCCTAAAAGCGAGCGGACATCTGCATAGCCCGCTTTCGCTTTATCGAGATCTGCGAGCATCCTGACCGCTTCATTATATATATTATCCGCTGATGCCTTTTCCATGACGAATTCGGGGACGATCATTTTTCCAGCAAGCAGGTTCGGCATGCTGTAAAAAGGAAGTTTGATCTTTAAAAGGTGCTTCCCAATAAAATACGTGATCGGAGACAGCTTATAGAACATTATCACGGGAGTGTCGAGGCAGACACATTCAAGCACGATAGTGCCTGATTTTGCTATAACGAGGTCGGAATTCGCGAGGACATCATAGTTATGACCTTCGATGATCTTGATGTTCAAGGATGTTCTTGAGATCTCGCTTTTGATCTTATCCTTGAACTTTGAAGACGAGATTGGAAGGATGAATTGGGCTCCTTTTATCCTGCCTGCTACATCAAGAAGTATCGGAAAGAGATTTTTTATTTCCTGGGATCTGCTGCCCGGACATAAGGCTATTATTTTTTCTTTGGGGTCAAGACTGAATTCCCTGCAGAAATCCTCCTTTTTCATGCTCGGTTTGACAACATCGAGGATCGGATGTCCGAAATATACGGAATTCCCGCCCGCGGCCTTGTAAACATCATGCTCTTTCTTGAATATGGAAACGATAAGATCGATCGTCTTGACGACCCTCTCAACGCCTTTCTTCGTCCCCCAGAGCCATTCCTGCGGCGCTATGTAATAGATCGTCCTTATGCCGAGGTTTTTTGCGAATGATGCAAGAGGCATGTTGAAACCTTGTGCGTCGATCAGGATCAGTGCATCTGGCTTTTCTTTCTTGAGCATGTCTTTCATCGATCGAAGAGTGAATAAATGGGAAGGAAGATATTTTAAGGCTTCAATTATTCCGACAGAGCTTTTTTCAGTGATGTCGATCCTGACATCGACGCCGGCCGAGCGCATCTTTTCCCCGCCCATGCCGAAAAGGTAGCAGTCCTTTAATTCCTTGGCTAAATAGCTTCCTAGAATGTCCGCAGAAACTTCCGCCGCGGATATCATTATTCTGGGTCGCATGATCAGATACCGATCTCTGGAATATCCGGGAACAGAAGCTCTTTTTCTATTTCCGTTTCCTCGATTATAGCTTCTGCCCCTTCTCTTTTCTTGCTTATCCCTCTTACGCTCTCTGCCTCGAGGAAATTGAGAAGCTGCTCGACTTCGTCGAAAAGCTTCACTTTTTTCCTTATCTCATCCACAACGGTCTTTGTGCTTGCTCTTGATCCGTAAAGTATCTTGAAGCATTTCTTTATTTCCGCGATCGTTTCTTCGGATATGCCCCGCCTCTGCATGCCTATCAAATTAAGCCCCCTTATGTACCCCGGGTTGCCGTCAAAAAGCATGAACGGAGGTATGTCTTGCGCCACTTTCGACGAAGATCCGATCATCGCTAAGCGGCCTATCCTGGTCCCTTGATGGATGCCGGCAAGACCTCCTATCACGACCTGGTCCTCAACAACAGTATGCCCGCCCAGCCCCACGTATCCGCCAATGACCGCCTGATTGCCCACCCTGCAGTTGTGCGGTATGTGAGCGTAGACCATTATAAAATTTTCATTGCCCACGACGGTCTGTTTTCCTTCGCCTGATGGAAGGTGGATAGTTGCGAATTCTCTTATGACGTTCTTATTGCCGATGACTATCTCGTTCCTTTCGCCTTTATATTTATAATCCTGGGGAGGCAATCCGATCGAGGCATTGTGATGTATGATATTGTCGCTGCCGATCGTCGTCCACTTTCTTATTATCGTGTGCGAACCGATCCTGGTATTGTCGCCGATCTTGACTTCAGGTCCTATGACGACATAAGGTCCTATGTCAACGTTTTTACCGAACTGAACGGACGGATGAACCGATGCCGTAGAATGGATCTTGGGTTCATCGCTTAACCTTTCGTTCAACGAAAAGAGTATCTCGCCTTCGGCCGCGACCTCGCCGTCAACTTTTGCAACGCATTTAAGTTTTCCGATGGTCCCTTTCATCTTCATAGCTTCAACTTCTATCCTGAGCTGGTCGCCGGGAACGACTGGTTTTCTGAAGCGCACAGCGTCTATTCCGGCAAAATAAACGAGCTTCCCTTCATTTTCCGGCATCTTTAAGGCGATGACCGCCCCCACCTGGGCCATTGCTTCAAGGATAAGCACGCCCGGCATTATCGGAAGCCCCGGAAAATGCCCCTGAAAATAGGGTTCATTTACGGTCACGTTCTTGATCCCGACCGCTCGATGGGCTTCCTCAAGCTCAATGATCTTATCCACCAGAAGGAAGGGATACCTGTGCGGTAGCGTCCGAAGAATATCCCCGATGTTCATTTGTTCCTTTTTGCCGCCTAATATATTAATAATGTTAACCGACCTCCTCTATTTATACTGGAATTCACGAAGCAATGTTCTTGCAAATTTTATGTTAAGGTCATGCCCTGACCTTATGCCGATGATATGCGCTTTTATTTCCGCCCCCAGCAGGGACATGTCGCCTATCAGATCCAGTATCTTGTGCCTGACCAATTCGTCATTGAACCTTAACTTCGTCAGATAGCCGTCCTTGGCTATTGCGACCGCGTTCTTTTCGCTGGCACCCAGCGCAAGGCCTTGTCTTTTAAGGGATCCCACTTCGTCAAGAAAGCCGTATGTCCTTGCCGGAGCTATGTCGCTCATATATTTCTTGCCGCCTGCCTGCCGACAGGCACGGCTAAGCTCAAATTTATAAAACTGGGTACCGATAAAACCGAGCGGATAGTTTATCATAAAACTTATTATAAATCTATCTGAAGGAACGGCGATGAGGCATTTCCCTTCCTCCGCGGTAAAGACAGGTTCTTTTACCTCAATGCACTTTATTTCCAGGTCCTGCTCAATAATGCCCGCTTTGACAATAAGCTCGCAGTATTGCTTTGAACTTCCGTCAAGCGCCGGAGGCTCCGGCCCATCAAGCTCAACATAAAGATTCGTTATTGAAAGAGCATATAATGCGGAAAGGACGTGCTCGACGGTATTTATCTTCCCGAGATTCGTGCCTCTCGCGGTGCTCGAAATATTGTTCAAGTTCGCTTCTGTCTTTGGGCTGCCCGGCATGTCGGTCCTGATAAATACTATGCCTGTATTTTCTTTGGCGGGCTTGAATTTAATGGAGACCTTCTTTCCCGAATGCATCCCTATTCCGGATATCGATACTGTTCTTTTTATTGTATGCTGTTTGGATTTCGTCATTTGGAGTTTGGGTTTTTTATAGCGGATTTATCCAGGAAAATCCGAGCAGTACTGTTTTTGAATCCTTGTCCTTTTCCTTGTCCACCGCTTTCCTGTTATCATCGGCAAGAATATTTAATCCGCTAAGGCTCATGGCAAATGAATCGGAAGCATACCACTTGAACCCCAAGTTCAATTCATATAAGGATTCGCCCGCCAGCATGTCCGTAAGGAAATATAGCCTTTCTGAAAAGAACGGGGCATCAAATCCGAACGCGCCCAGCGGCCTGAACCTGCTATCGGTCAATCCCGGAAAATCCCCCAGAAATCCGAAATGCAGCCGTGCGCCGCTCTGGAAATATTTTGTTGCCATCATGTAAACATCGCATCTATTAAATGAGGCCAAATTCTCCACTCCCACCGCAAGAAGCAGCGGATAAGGGGAGGTGTCCGTAGCAAGACTGTACTTCATGTTTATGAAAACGCCTTCCTGCATGGCCCCCATTCTGTTGTCCATGCCTACACATCCAAGCTCCATTCCCTGGAATGTCCCGAAAGCGAACTTGTAATAAAGGGAGAATTTGTCGTTTGAAATGTTGCTGCCTATATCCAATCCAAAATCAACGTTCTTGTAAGGTATGACGTCCGCGGAAGGTATCCTGACAACCCCGGTGCTGCCTATGACGCTTGGCGTCGGCTGTGGGACAAAAGCTAGGACCTGGGTGTTAAGAAAGAAAACCAGAAGGCAAAGCGCAACCGATCTTTTTAAGTGCATAATTGAACGGATTATATCATACTTTTATAAATCAATTCAATTTTACGGGCGAATACTTCCTTCGAATAATCGGATCTTGCGGCATATTTTGAAGCGCTTGACATTGAAAGCCAAAGGTCCCGGTCCTCAAGTAATTTTAAGACCTTCGATGAAAAATCTTCTATTGAAAGCGGCGTTAAAAATCCCGTAATGCCGTCCTTTACGACGTCCGAAACGCCTTCAGCATCAACGGCTACCTGGGGGATGCCGGAAGCCATTGCTTCGGCAAGCACCAGTCCCTGCGTTTCCGAAAGCGAGGAAAACACGAAGATATCGCTTGCGGCGTAATAATCAAGCACTTTTGGATAGCTTATTTCACCCGCGAATATCACGTTCTTGGAAGCTATCTTCCTGAGCTCAGCCTCCATGGGTCCTCTTGCAGCGAGAAGAAGGTATACATTATCATATTGGGATCGGATCGTTTCAAAAGCTTTGAGCAGAAATTCTATGTTCTTTTCCTTTGCCAGACGTCCAACGAATATAAGCAATTTTGCTCCGTCAGGAATGCCGTATTTACCCCTTATGCCGGACGGGCTTGCGGAATCGACCAGGGAAAGGTCTATTCCGGTCGGCACGATCTCGATCTTTGATGTTATGCCTATGGAAGAAAGCTGCTGTTTGACCTTTTCGGTCGGGACAACCACCCGGTCACATCTGTTGGAGAAGCCTTTGATGTATCTGGAAGAGATCAGGTCCAAAAGTTTATCGGGTATCAAAGGGATGTAATGCATGTACTTGCCGAGCATGGTATGCATTGTGAAAACGAACGGGACCTTGAGCTTCCTTGCATAATTCATTGAAAGCAACCCGAGTTGGTAAGGGGAATGGGAGTGGATAATATCGATCTTTGTTGTCTTTAAAAGATCAAAATATTTCCCCGGGACAGGGATCGTCAATCTGTAGCCCGGATACGGCGCAGGCAGGGAAGGAAAACGGTAAACACCCGGCATTTGTCGCTCTCCCGGATAGCCTGGCGAAAACACCATTACTTTATGACCTAGGCCTTCAAGGCCTTTCTTTAATGTTTCAATGGAGTTCGTTACGCCGCTCAGATATGGCTTGTAGGACTCGGAGAAAAAAGCGATGTTCATACCTCACCCTGCCTCGCATATGCTCGGCATCCCTCTCCACTGCGTGGAGAGGGAAAAGTGCTTAGCTTAAGCATTTCGATTCCCTTCTCCATTTCATGGAGAAGGGTGCCCCGATTTATCGGGGCGGGATGAGGAACTGAGGATCTTCTCTATTTCGGCAAGTCTTTCAAGCGCCTTCGGCAGCCTTCTTACGGCCGCCTCCTGTTCAAGCCACTTCTTGTGGTCCTGCGACGGGAATCCGGCTATCACCGAATTCGGCGACGTGTCTTTTGTCACTCCGGTCCTTCCCATCACAACGGTGTTATCTCCGATCTTAACATGGTCCACGACACCCGATGTCCCGCCGATAGACACATGGTCGCCGACCACGCAGCTACCAGCGATAGCCACGATAGCGGTTATCGCGCAGTCTTCGCCTATCTTACAGTTGTGGGCTATATGCACAAGGTTGTCCAGTTTTGTCCCTCTTTTTATAATGGTGGAACCCATCGTTGACCTGGACACGCAACAGTTAGCTCCTATCTCCACATCATCGCCTATGATCACATTGCCTATTTGGGGGATCTTTTCATATTTCCCTTTGACCGGAGCATATCCGAATCCGTCGACCCCTATGACCACGCCTGCATGCAGAATGCACCTGCTACCGATGATCGTATCGTCATATAGGACGACGTTTGGATGAAGCATTGATCCCTTGCCGATCTTGCAGCTGTCCCCTATGTAACATCCGGGGTAAATGATGACCTTGTCACCGATCGAAACATTGTCCCCGATCACAACGCCCGACATTATCGTGCAATTTGCGCCTAATTTTGCGCTTTTAGAGATAACTGCGGATCTGTGTATCCCCGGCTTCTGGACTTTCTTGCGCTCGAAAATAGCCAGGATCTTTGCCATGGCAAGCCGTGTATCTTTGACCTTTATATGGTCTTTTGACGGAAATTTCTTAAGGTGCAGGGGAACTATAGCGGCAGACGCCTTTGACCTGTCAAATTCGGCAGCAAACCTGTCGTCAATAGCGAAAGTGATATCCCCATCTTTCGCGTCTTCCAGATTTGCTGCGTTTTTGATGACAAGCTTCGCGTCGCCGCTCAGCTCACCGGAGACAAGCGAGGCAATTTCCTTTAAAGTTTTATTCATTAAGGGTACCGGGAACTATTTTTTCTCGTTAAGCTTGTTTATGACCATTTCCGTCAGGTCAACCCCGCCGGTTATAACGACCTGCTTATCGAACACTACATCTATCCCGACTTTCTTTGCCACATCTTTGGTCGCAGCAAGGATCTGGGCTTGAAGTGTTGATGTCAGTTTTTCGTTTAGAGCTATCAAGGACTGCCTTTTCGGCAATAATTTATCTTCCAGGTCCTTTCTCAGCTTTTCAAGCTCTTCTTTCTTCATGTTCTTCTTTTCGGCGTCAGCAAGCTTTTTCTGTGAATCTTCAAAGTCTTTCTTGAACGACTCCTCTTCCTTCGCTACCTGCTCCTGGGCCTTGGCTGTTTCTTTGTATTCTTTGAATACTTTCTGGACTTCTATATAGCCAATGCTCGTGGCTGCCTGCGCGAAAGTGCTGCCGACAACGAACATCATGAACGAGACCATTACCAGCAAACATACCGTTTTCTTCATTTTTCACCCTCCTTTTCAACGAAGTTGAATTATACCACCAAAGTCAATTCTTGCAACTACTTTTTTGCCATCATTTTCAGGTGTATAAGGAGCACAGATACATCGGCCGGATTGACCCCGGCTATGCGGGATGCTTGTCCAATGGAGGCTGGCCTGACTTTATCAAGCTTGTTTTGGGCCTCCCTCGAAAGTCCATTGAGCATTTGATAGTTCACGGCCGCGGGTATCAACATGTCCTCCATTCCCTTGAACCGCTCTACCTGGTCTGCCTGCCGCTTGATATACCCCTCATACTTCAAGCTTATTTCCACCTGCTTCGATACGCTGTCCGGAACGTCATTGGCCTCGCCGAGCGCCGACGCAAGGTCGAGGTAGCTTACCTGAGGGAATTTCATTATGTCCGCCATGGTATAAACATTGTTCAAATTCACGCCTAGTTTTTCAAGTTTCCTGTTGTTGTCGTTTGACGGATTTATCTTCTTGGACCTGTAGTCATTGATCTTGCCTTCTATCATGTCTTTCTTTTTCTTGAATGCCCTGTATCTTGCATCCGATATCAGGCCCGCCCCTCTCCCTTTCTCCGTAAGCCTTAGGTCAGCATTATCCTGCCGCAGAAGCAGGCGGTATTCGGAGCGGGATGTCATCATCCTGTAAGGCTCCTCGATCTCCTTTGTTATCAGGTCATCGATCAATGTCCCGATATAAGAATCGTCCCTCCTTAATACCAACGGTTCGTGTTTTTTAACCTTCATTGCCGCGTTGACGCCGGCCACTATCCCTTGTGCTGCGGCTTCTTCATACCCTGATGTCCCGTTTATCTGTCCGGCAAGGAACAGGCCGGATATTTCTTTGGCCTCTAATGTTCTATTAAGCTGCGACGGAGAAACAAAATCATATTCGATCGCATAGCCGGGCCTTATGACCTCGACCTTTTCCAGCCCTGCTATAGTGCGGAGCATTTCTCTTTGAACGTCCTCGGGAAGCGACGTATTCATTCCCTGCGTGTATATTTCAAGCGTAGTCCGTCCCTCAGGCTCAATAAAGACCTGGTGATGGTCCTTGTCCTTGAACCTTACCACTTTGTCTTCAATTGAGGGGCAATACCTCGGACCGACACCTTTGATCTTTCCCTGATAAAGCGGCGACCTGTCCAGGTTGGAGAGGATGAGCTCGTGGGTCCTCTTATTTGTATATGTAAGATGGCAAGGGACCTGCGGCAGTTCCGCCTGCGGATTCTCCGGGACATTCATTCCAAGTAAAGCGTATCCCCAGACAAAAGAAAAGAACTTTGGCGGCTCATCCCCCGGCTGCAGCTTCATTTTTGAAAAATCTATGGTCCTCCTGTCAAGCCTTGGAGTAGTGCCTGTTTTCAGCCTGCCGAGCTTAAGGCCGATCTTCCTAAGGCTGTCTGACAGGCCCTTTGCCGGGAATTCCCCTGCCCTTCCGGCTTCCATTGTCTTAAGGCCGACATGTATCACGCCGTTCAAAAATGTCCCCGTGCAAACAACCACTGTTTTTGACCGGTAAATAACATCAAGCCTTGTCCTTACGCCTTCCACCTGATCTTTTGAGTTAACGATGATCTCCTCGACAAGGTCCTGTTTAAGGTCGAGGTTTTCCTGTTCTTCCACTGTCTTTTTCATCATTATGTTATAAAGCTTTTTATCTGATTGGGCCCTTAATGACTGGACGGCCGGTCCTTTTGCGGAATTCAGCACTTTCATCTGGAGATAGGTCCTGTCCGTGCAGACGCCCATTTCTCCTCCAAGTGCGTCAATTTCTGAAACAAGCTGGCTTTTTGCCGGACCGCCCACGGCAGGATTGCAGGACATCAGCGCGATGGTATCGCAGTTCATCGTCAGAAGAAGCGTTGAGCACCCGGTCCTTGCCGAGGCAAGGGCCGCCTCGCAGCCTGCATGGCCGGCGCCGACAACTACAACATCGTATTCTTTGGGGTATTCCGATGACTTTGGCATAAAAAAATATTAGCACAATGGTGAAATTAAAGCAAAAATGATACGATAATTAATAGAGAAACTAATATGCAGACAGAAAACATAGAACAAATAGCCGGCCTTACTTCGCCAAGATCCGTGAACGAGTCGAAAGTGAAGAACTCGAAAAAGATCTCGTCCAGTGTCAAGATGTGCGTATTTTTCAAGGACATGGAATGCAAGATCCCTTTTTGCGACATGAAGGCCTGTGAAAAATGCAATGAAGGGTATGTTTACTGCACAAGGATAAACTTTATAAAAAGCATGGTCCAGAAGATCCTGCTGTTCTTCATTAGCTTTATCATTGTTTCCGAATTATAGAAATATAGCGATCCTGCCGCAATAAAGCCTCAAATCTTGACAAAGTCCTTTCAAGTGTTATAGTAAATACAAGATGTCTAGGGTAAGTTTTTTCCCTAAAATGCTTATCGTTGGCGCGCTATTCATTTATGCAATAGTTCTTGCTGCGCCTTCTAAGTCCTTCCCCGCCGTTTATTCGAACTATGTCGATCCCCTGGATGTCGGTGTTTGTCCAAGGGCGCTTGGCATGGGAAGGGCTTATGTTGCTTCAGCTGATGATGTGAACTCGATCTTTCTGAACCCCGCAGGGCTGTCATTCGCGAAGAACTGGGGAATGACCTTGGGAACATCTTCGGTGATCCAGGAAACTTCCAATACGAACTTTGGGATATATTTCTCGACAAGCGATGAGGCTTTTGGCTTCGGTCTGATGGGCTCGAGCATAGGCAATCCTATGACAGCTATTCCGACAAGGGAGCCTGTAACAGGAAGGCTGATCACGGAAGACGCGTTTCCATATCCTGATCGGTATATAAATTCTGTGGCCATCCTATCGTATGGGGTCAAGCTCGGCAAATATATTAACCTTCCCATTATTGACAACACCTCTTTCGGCATAAGTCTTAAAGGTTTCTTCCAGCAGCTGGAATCGACCGATGAAGTGAATCCTGCGAACGGCTTTGATGCGGACATCGGATTGATCTACAAAATGAACAGCTGGTTCAAGGTAGGTTTGGCCGGCCAGAATATTCTTGAAAAATCATCCGGCGGAAAGATCTCCTGGCCGGATTGTTATGAAGAGCCTATTCCCGCCAGTTTCAAGGCGGGCATAAGCGCGCTGCTCCTTGGAAAAGAAGGAATGGTCGGTTCGGACCAGTCCCTGCTCCTTAATTTTGACGCGGAGGATAGCCATTACGCCACAAATCCTCCCGTTTTGTATCACGGCGGCCTTGAATGGTGGCCGGTTGACTATATGGCGCTGAGATGCGGCGTTGACCAATCCCTGCTCATATCCCCGCTGCCAAAGGACAAGTACGTGACGGAAGACAATTATACCGGCGGCCTGGGCTTCAAAATGGGCGATTTCACCGCGGACCTTGCATATCACCGGTACGGCAACGTACTGGAAGATACCATGTCATACGCTTCCATATCTTATACTTTCCCCGGATTCCCGCAAAAGGCTGCGGAAATACAGGCGCCATTGCTTGTCACCGCAGAAGTTGTGCAGGCTGCCCCCACGGAAGAATGCTTATCGATCAAAAGCCCCGAGGACAGGTCAACTATTTACAGGGATTCGGTGCTTGTTAGTTTTGAAGTTCTTAGCAGAAAAGTTATCCGGGTGGAGATAAACGGGAATAAAATAGACGTGACCGGCCCGCCTAGCCGCGAGGCTGGCGAGGCGGGAAAGAACATAACTACAAGTATTAGCGTTCCTTCCGCCGGCAAGTTCACGGTAAAAGTAAAATGTTTTGATAATACCGGCGCCATGCTCAAAGATTACAAAATAAGGATAGTAAGGCTGCCGGTTTTCAAGGATGTATCTGAAGATTTTTGGGCAAGGGATAGAATAATCTTTTTATCGGCAATAAATCTCTTTAACGGCTATTCCGACGGCACGTTCAGGCCGAACAAGACCATAACCAGGGCCGAGCTTGCAAGCATCATTGTAAAAGCAGCCGGGTATTCAACGCCGGAGGCAGTTAAGTCAGTATTCAAGGATGTTAAAGATACTAACTGGGCCGCTTTCTATATAATGAAAGGAGTTGGCCTTAAATATCTCTCGGGATATTCCGATGATACCTTCAGGCCTTCAAAGCCCGTGACCAGGGCGGAGGGAGTATCGATAATTTCTAGATTCGCTGATCTTACCAACCCGGAAGTTATGGAAAAGGCGCCGTTCGATGATGTGCCGATAACCCACTGGGCCGTGGAATCGATCGCGTCAGCAAAGGATGCGGGGCTTCTTAATTATCTGAAGAACAAGCCGTTTGGTCCTAGCAAGCAAATGACGAGAGCAGAGGTAGCCACGATATTACTGCAGACAAAGGATATCAGATACAGGGCCGAACAACTCTATAACTGGGAAACCGGATTTAAATAAAAGATCTTTACCTTCTGAATATCCTGAAGATATCGTTCACTGTCACAACAGCCATCAAGGCAAGCAATATAGTTAATCCCACCGAGTGAATTTTATTCTCGAGGTTTATGTCGATGGCTTTCTTCCTTATCCACTCGATGATGATGAAGACCAATCTCCCCCCATCGAGAGCCGGTATCGGAAGAAGGTTCGCAAGGCCAAGGTTGATGCTTAAGAACGCCGTGAATGAAAGCAGCGGCACAAGGCCCTCCCCTGCCACTTGCCCCGTCATATTCGCGATGCCCACCGGACCCGCAAGGTCAAGAATAGATATTTTGCCGATTATCAGAAGCCCAAGCGTATAAAGGATGACGATCGACATTCCGACCACCTGCATCAAGCTTTCATAGATCGCGGCCAACGGGTTTGTCTTGGCATATATGGGTTTAAGCGAAAACCCGATCAGGCCGATCTTGAGCTTTTTGTTGAGTTCAGGCTTTGCGCTGATCTTCAATATCTTACCTTTCCTGTCGATCGTGAGAAGTAATGTTTTCCCAGGGCTCTTGTGGATGAGGTCCACGGCATCCATCATTTTTACTATTTTCTTTCCCGAAATAGCCGTGATCTTGTCGCCCGGCTGTATCCCAGCTTTGGCCGCGACGGAGCCTGGGGATATCATGGCGATCTCATTTGATATGTCCTTTGGAACTCCGGTGAAAACGAACATTACATAGAATATGACGAACGCCAGAAGGACATTGAATAACGGTCCCCCGAATACTGACATGAATTTCTGCGGCGGCCTCTTGTTCATGTAGCTTTCTTCCGCTGTATATTTGTCATCTTTTGTCTCTTCTTCCGGCGCTATCCCGGCGATGCGGATGAACCCGCCAAGCGGGAAAAGGTTCAACGTGTAAAGCGTCTTGTTTTTGAGGAAACCGAACAATCTGGGCCCGAAACCGATGCCGAGTTCGAGGATCTTTATCCCCGCGCGGCGTGAAAAGTAATAATGGCCGAATTCGTGCGCGAGTATCACCGCGCTGAAAACTATGATGAAGGATATTATCTTTATTATCATGATCTCGAGGCCTCCTCTTCAATTTTAAGTGCTATCTCCAGCGCTGCCAACCCGTCCTCACCTGTCACTGACGGTTTTCTTTTTTTAATTATTGAATCAACAAAGTCTTTCAGTTCATATTGTAATTGATCAAAACTTTTAATGCTTATATCCGTCACTTTCCCATCAGCCGTTTTCTTCAATGTCTTATTAAGCAGGTCGGCATCATAAGAACCTTTAACGCCTGATGCTATCAATTTCCTGACCTTATCCGTATGCACCCTATTCGCCTCTATATTCGCGACGGTACCGTTCTTGAAGACCAATACAGCATTTGCCTGGTCCAATCTTTCTGTCTTGATCTTCTTGCCGACTGCCTTGATATCTTTTATCTCAGATTTGGCGAGGTGCCTTGCAAGGTCTATGTCGTGGATCATCACGTCCATTACCACGGAGACGTCGAATATCCTCGCGGGGAACGGCGACAACCTTCTTATATCGATTAGTTCTGGAACATCCCTGCCGAGCTGTTCTGAAAGCGCAATAAAAGCCGGACTGAACCTTTCGATATGCCCGACAGCCAGCGTCAATTTTTTTGCCTTTGCCTTTTCGATCAACTTTTTACCTTGTTCGATTGTGACTGATATCGGTTTTTCTATTAAAACGTGGCAGCCCGCTTCCAGCGCGGCCATTCCTACATCAAAATGCGTCGATGTTGGCGTGGTTATCGATACCGCTTCGGCAACCTTGAGCAAGTCCTTGTAATCATTGAAGAATTTGACGTTCTGGGGAGCCCGGGAGGGGTCGATATCCGATACTCCGACGATCTCTGCTTCAGGGATATTCCCGTATTGCTTGAGGTGGAAGCCGCCCATTACCCCGCAGCCGATGACGCCTACCTTGAGTCGCTTCATTTTTTGCCTTGCCTACCGGCAGGCAGGAAGAATTCCTTGATGGCGGAAGCGGTTTCTCTTACCTGAACTTCGGTCAGTTCCGGGAATATGGGAAGGGAGAGGACTTCGTCCTGGATCTTTTCGCAGTGCGGCATGCTTCCTTTTTTGTAGCCCAGGTGTTCGTAAACTTTCTGCAGGTGGAGCGCCAGGGGATAATATATAGATGCCCCGATGCCTTTTGATTTTAGGAATTCCTGGAGCTTGTTCCTGTCTTTTGTTTTTATCGTGTACTGGTTATAAACATGCCTCACGTTCTGGTATTCTTTCGGCGTCTCGACAACGCCGGCAAGAAGTTCGTTGTAAAGGACTGCGTTCTTTCTCCTGGCTTCCATGTAGGTTTCAAGATGTTTCAGTTTTACGCGTAATACCGTCGCCTGTATCTCATCAAGTCTGCTGTTATATCCCACCATATCGTAGTGGTAAGTGACTCTGCTCCCGTGCCCTCGCAGAACCTTTACGGTATCATATATTCCCTGATCGTTCGTGATGACCATTCCGCCGTCGCCGAAACCCCCGAGGTTCTTTGTGGGGAAGAAGGATATGCATCCCGCGTCGCCGATGGTGGATACGTGTTTCCCGCCGTATTTCGCGCCTATCGCCTGGCAGGAATCTTCTATGACCTTGAGGCCGTTATCAATCGCAATTGCCATTATCCTATCCATATCAGCCGACTGCCCGAAAAGGTGGACAGGGATTATCGCCTTTGTCTTACCGTTCACGTGTTTCTTTATTGCGTCGGGGTCGATGTTAAATGTGCCGGGGTCTATGTCGACGAATACGGGTTTCGCGCCGATGTATGAGATGGCTTCCGCGGTTGCGACGAAGGTGAAGGGTGTTGTTATGACCTCGTCGCCTTCTTTAATCCCGGCAGCTTTAAGCGCGAGATGTATGGCGTCTGTGCCTGACGCGACGCCGACGGCGTATTTGGCTCCGTGGTATGCGGCGGCTTCTTTTTCAAGCTCCGCGACGTTGTTTCCCAGTATGAAATGGGCGCTGTCCACGACAGCCGATATCGCAGCATCGATCTCTTTGCGGATCTTTGAATTTTGCAGTTTAAGGTCGAAAAAAGGTACTGACATAAGAAAAGATATTATATCAGAGGCTTGGGAATGGGGCAAGAGAGGAGATTAGAGATCAGAGACCAGAGATTGGAGATCAGAGATTGGAGACCAGTGGTCTTTGGTCTCAGGTCTCTAGTCTCTGGTCTCTACTATGCCGAACTCCACTGCAATCGTTGAAAATCCCTACAACATTATAGAGCTATTTGAGCTCAATTCTATGGCCTGAAAGTTGCTGGATTAGGAACTGGGAACTGGTCGCAAATTGCGACCGGTTCAATAGCATGAAACATTTAAAGGAGCAGGAATTATGAGCGAAGAACTGGTCCCTTATGAAGCAATAGAGAACAAGATCTACCTGATCCGCGGGCAAAAAGTGATGCTGGATGATGATTTGGCACAGCTTTATGGTGTTCCGACTAAGAGGTTTAACGAGCAAGTCAGAAGGAATGTGGAAAGATTTCCCGAAGATTTTATGTTCCAAATTACCAAAGAAGAATGGGAAAACTTAAGGTTCCAATTTGGAACCTTAAACGAGGCCCAAGACAATAAAAACTTAAGGTTGCAAAATGCACCCTTAAACGAGGCCAAGGACAGTAAAATCTTGAGGTCGCAATTTGCGACCTCAAGTTACGGCGGTCGACGATATCTTCCTTTTGCCTTCACCGAGCACGGCATCCTCATGCTTTCATCCGTCCTAAGAAGCCCAAGTGCCATTCAGGTCAATATTGCCATAATGAGGGCTTTCGTGCGGCTCCGGCAGGTGATTGCAACCCATAAAGACCTTGCCACCAAGATCGACCTCCTTGAAAAACGCGTATTCAAGCATGACAGCGACATCCGCGAGCTCGTTCGCGATATTCGTAAGTTAACATTAACAAAGACTGCGAATACGAAGAAGATGGGGTTTTTGAAGTAGAGAAGAAAGTTATAGGTTATGCGTTATAAGTTATGAGTAAAATACAGAACTTTTGTGAGCTTGAGGTATGGAAAAAGGCGAATGCTTTCGCGATCTGCATATACACGGTTACAAAAGAATTCCCAAAAGATGAGAGATTTGGATTAACGGATCAGATAAGAAGAGCGGCCTCGTCCATCGGGGCAAATATAGCCGAAGGTTTTGGCAGGTATCACACGAACGATAAGATAAGGTTCTTTTACAATTCCCGAGGATCGATCAGCGAGTGCATGAACCACTTACATTTGGCAAAAGGCCTTGGTTATCTAAACGAAGATGTAACTGATGAACTGCTTGGTGAAATGGATCAAGTGAAGATGATGCTGAACGGCTTAATAAGAAGCCTAAGATCTTTCCAGTTATAAGTTGTGCGTTATGAGTTATGAGTGGTTTGTGCTTCCCCATTACTCTTAACTTATTACTCTTAACCCTTAACTCTTACCCCTTCGGAATATACGAAACGTTAAAGAAATTAATCTTTTGGGTGATTTATGGATGTAAAATCGATGGTTTATAATTCTTGAGCGTTGGCGTATTAAGTTGTATAATAAACTTAATCATGGCACGCAAAAATAAAAAATATTCAGTCGTATCCTTATTTGCGGGTTGTGGCGGATTGGACCTCGGATTCAAAGGTGGTTTTTCCTTTCTTGGCAAGAAATATCAACCTCTTAAATATGATATAGTTTGGGCCAATGATCTTGATGAAAATGCCTGCCAGACCTTTCGTTACAATCTTGGCGATACCATAATTGCTGGAGACATTAATAAGATATTATCCTCAACAAACGTTAATTTATCGAATCACTTGCCCAAAAAAGCCGATGTCGTATTGGGTGGTTTCCCTTGTCAAGATTTTAGTCACGCGGGTAAACGCAGAGGTTTCAATAGTCAACGAGGCCAACTTTACAAGAGCATGGCAGAGGTCATAAAGAGAACAAATCCAGTAATGTTTGTCGCGGAAAATGTTCGCGGATTACTAACGATGGACAACGGGAAAGCAATTGAAACCATCATTAAATACTTTAGTAGTTTAGGGTATCATGTCGTGCCGCAGCTCTATTTGTCTGCAAATTATGAGGTCCCTCAGAAAAGAGAAAGAATCGTTTTGGTGGGGACAAAAAAGAAGATATTGCCTCCCTTTGACCATCCAAAACCAAAGCTAACAGCTGATAAATGGATAACGTTAAAAAAAGCTATTGGGGATCTGGAGCGTGTTCCTGAAGGTAAATATCCAAATCATTATTGGTCGAAAGCGAAGAAAAACAAGGGACAGGGGAATGGCATGGTCTCTCCTTCTAAGCCGGGTCCTACAATGAGGGCCGAACATCATGGCAACATCGAATGGCATTGGAACGGAAAAAGGAGACTTTCCGCACGAGAAGCCGCTCGGATTCAATCGTTTCCAGATAATTTCGTCTTCTCCCCCTCAACTTCAAGCGCTTATAAGCAAATAGGAAACGCTGTGCCCCCCGTAATGGCATGGCATTTAGCGAAACATATACAATCTTTCCTGGATAAACACCTACACTCATAATGACAAAAACAAGAAAAGACTTCCTTCCTCTACTAGAAAAAGCAAAAGAAAATTGCTTAAAAGGACTGAAGACGCTCGGCTTAAAAGCGAATAAAATCCAATCCACTGAAATGGAAGAGCTTGTTTTAGCTTCCATGAAAAAAGCGGCTATTGGAACTGCGTTTGATGGGAAAATCACAAGAGGTTCGCTTCACGCTTTCCCTGACATAACAGTTAATAATACGTTTGGCGTGGAAGTAAAAATGACTATTGGAGATAAATGGACATCTATTGGAAATAGCATTCTAGAAAGCACGCGGATTGAATCCATCGAAGAAGTGTTTATATTTTTCGTGAAAATTGGTGGAGACATTAACATTAAATATAGAGCTTATCAGGAATGTTTAAATGATATCGCTGTCACGCACTCACCAAGATACATGATTGACATGGACTTACCCCTAGGCAAGTCCATTTTCGATAAAATTGGCGTTAAATATAATGACCTGAGAAATAAACCAAATCCAATTCGGTATATCAAAGACTATTACAGAAAACAATTATCTGAGGGGGAAGAACTATGGTGGATCGATCAAGACTCTTCAAGCGCTCCTATCATCAAAGGATTCGGAAATATTTCTCCAGAAGAACAAGAGCGATATGTTATTGAGTCTATGATCCTTTTTCCGGAGATTTTTGGCAACAGCAATTTAAAATTCGCGAGACCAGCAGCTTATTTATTCACGGAATTCGGCGCATTATCATCAAACCTTAGGGATAAGTTTACCGCTGGGGGCCAAGCAAAAGTCACGATAAAGGGTTCCACGATAACCATCCCAAAAGTTCTTCATAAGTTACTAATACGATCAAAGAAGATTGATAAAGCTATAAGGGAAATGGATAAAAGTAAACTTTCGCATTACTGGAGGGTTGACACGATAAAATCCCCCACCCTTAATCAATGGAAAGAATTGTTAAATAAAAACTCCTCATGGAAAAAGGGCAAGATTAAAACATCGGATATCTTTGATTTTGGATTGCATGCGAAAGAAATATAACAACTACTTAGGTAGATGTTTCAACAAACGAAGGACGTCAGATAAATTATCTTTGGCTCAAAGATCAGAACTGATGTCCAATATTCGTTCTAAGAAAACTAATTTTGAGATAGCTTTCGTAAAACAATTAAGGAAAGCCACAAAGAGACGTTTCCTGGTTAATGTTTCATCAATGAAAGGAAAGCCTGATATTGTTTTCAATAACTCGCGTATATGCGTCTTTCTTGATAGTGACTTCTGGCATGGTTGGCAATACCCGCGATGGAAACATCTGCTAAAAAACAATTTTTGGAGAAATAAAATTGAGAATAATCGTAATCGAGATAAGCGAACCGCCGCCTATCTGAAACGACATGGTTGGAAAGTAATTCGTGTTTGGGAACATAATATAAATAATAATTTAATTAAGGCGATTAGGGATATTTTATGTTTGGCTAAATAATTGAGTCTTTTAAATAAATTAATAAATTAGTAAAAGGTGTTTCTTAGCCCTTTTCGAGCGCACTCCTGAGAGCGATATCTGCTCATTAATTGACATCCATTCTTTCTTGGATGATATTTTTTCCCGCATAGGCCCGGATAGGAAGCAAAGCAAAGGCAAAAGGTACAAGGTAAAAGGGATAAAGGAATATATTAAGTTTCCTCTTTGTAATAAGCTTATCATATAACTAAATACATATTTTGTTATATAAAAGAGGCCCTTTTATGTTTACTTTCTTTCGATTATGCCTGATTCCCGATGACTTGAACTATTCCCCTCAAGGCGTATAATTTATATGATATGGCTAACAAGAAAATAATTGAAGAGAAGGATGTTAAAGAATATTTGTCCAGAGATTTCGTTCAATCTTATGAACAATTAAGGCATTACGATAAAACCAGCCTCGATTTTTTCAAGTTTGCGTTTAGTGGTTATTGTACTTTATTTGCTGCTATATGGGCATTGCATAATTGGAGTAGTTTGATAAAAATCAACCTTTCACTGCTTGTATCGCTGATATGTATTTATGGTTTTTTAATCGGTTTTGCAATATTAATGCTTATATTAAAAAATCGAACATATTATGTGCGCACTGCACGATATTTAAATGAACAGAGAGCTTATTTTCTAAAAAACAACACGATTGGATTTAGAAATCGATCGAGAATGTTCGATGACTGCAAAGAACCTTCTTATTTTAATTGGCACAGCACACATTCAATATTCATTTATTTAATAATATTATTTAATTCATCTTTGTTTTTGCTAATGATATATTCAATGGGCCTATTAGGGAATTATGCAGAACGATCATTTATCATTGGGATATTTATGTGGGGCAGTCCTATATATTTATTCCAATTATTTATTGCTGTTGCTTATCTGTTGTTTCACGAGCCAAATAACAGCCACTAAAAGCATAATTAATGAGTAGATATCATTTTGTAAATGTTGGATTTGGGGACTGCACAATACTTGAATATAAAAATCCCATTAATACCGAGTCTAAAGTAATAATGATTGATTGCGGATGGGGTTATTCCAAACAATCTGAGACAAATGTTGCCAAATATCTTAAGAATGAAGTAGGCATTCCATGGATTGACGTCCTTATTATCACTCATCCACATTATGACCATTTCTATGGAATGAAAGATATCCTTGACGAGAAATTGCTTGTTCTTGAAATATGGGGATCACCATATCAAAGAAGGTTTGGGGATAGTTCTTTAAATTTAGATGAATATAATGAATACCTAGCCCTTCAAGAATCATTTAAAGCACTTGGCACGAAATCATACACAGTAAGTAGCTGGTATTCCCAAGCTATTACTGCCAGTGCGCAATTAACAATTCTTGGACCAATAAAAACAATCAATGAGGATGCTGGGCGTGAAGTGCATGATGGGAATATTGTTGTAAGAATTGCCGAAGGGAAAGATACATTAATCGTATGCGGAGATGCATCGGATAAAAACCTTCAAACAATAATGGCAGAAAAGTTTAATCTAGCAGGATGTAATATCTTAAGGGCAAGTCATCACGGGTCAATTAATGGTGCGGATTTGAATTTTATTAAAGCGACAAAACAAGACAAAAAAACTATTATTTCAACCAAAGCAGGAGTGAAACAGGGCGTTCCTGATAGCACCGCTCTTAAAAGATATGGCGATTATAGTGCAAACGTATTAAGAACAGATATAAAGGGGCATATTGTATTTGCATAATAACTCCGCTATTCATTTCTATCTAATATTTATCTAATACTCTCTATCGATTTTGCATTATTTTTGAGGAATATTTCAATTCTCTTCTCCCTTTCCCTCCACCGGCCTCCCTACCGTCTCCCTATGAACATTGGTCAAATATTTCTTAATTTCTCCAATATCTCCACCATCGCCATGGTATCCTGCGCGCAGTATATTTCAAGGTCCTTAAGTATCTGCACTTTCTCCTTCTCGCCCACTTTATTAAAAATAATATCAAAGTATTTCTTCATCGCGTCCCCGCCTTCAGCTATTCCAAGCCCCTCATAAGCATCCTTCCCCGTCAGCGCCGGATAGACGGCCTTTAGGGAAGTGCTTTCCTCCTGCTTCGGATCATAGTAATAGAATTTATCGAACGGCTCCTCCAGATCCAGCATCCTGTCCCTTATGTTATTATTGAACCAGTCCTCACTCTCCGCGTCCCCCCTACAGGCCTCTTCGATCCTTCCCCTCTCAAACGCCGCGTTGTACGCGATTATCGAGCCTTTCCCGCCAAGCAGCTTCTTGAGGCGCGAAATTATCTCCGGCCTCGGGTCTTTATCCCCCGGCGCTATATAGCTAAAATGTTCCGGAGAGGCACCTTTTTCCTTTACAACATGCAGGGAGAACATGAACGGTATCTGTTGGTATGTGTGGGTATTCGCGTAAATAGGCACTGCGGGAGCGATCGTCTCAAAATCCAGGAAATATGCCGGATATTTTATCTTTTTCAGGAACCCGGCAAGCAGCTTCTTCTTCATGACCGGCCGGCCCTCTCTTGTCGCTTCTATCTGCGTCCGCTTCGGGTCCTTTATCTTTGCGGTCAGCTCTATGTCCCGCATGTTGTAGATCTTTTGCTCAAGCATTTGAAACCTTAATCCGTCCCTGTCGTACCTAAGGCGCATGACGCTGCCCTTTTCCGGCAGGCCAAATTCCTTTTCGCACTCCCTCTCGAATATGCAGCCCTTGCAGTACCGGCCGAGCTTTACCTCCGGCGGCGTCTTTTGCGCAAGCATCTTCAAAAGCGTGTCGATATTGCCTTCAACAAAAGGGATGTGAGCTTCTATCCCCGCCCGTATACTTCCGATGATCTCGCTGTCCAGCTCCTCATCCGGCTTTATTAGTTCATCGATGAGAAGATCCTTCCCGTCATAGATGTAATGCTTGTTCAGGTGCATCAGGCTCGACTTCCTCAGCTTTATCCCGGCGCCTCTATATACATACTTCTGGAATGCGACGTCCGCGTAATAATAATTGATGTTCCCGCTAAGGACGGTATGTACTGTTTTTGTGTCGATAGCTGTGGATGCTTTTACTTCGTACAGGTCCCATTCGTCTCTTCCGGCCGGAAGAAGGATATCAGCTAGGGCATATCCGCACTTATGGATAAAGCCTGCTTCAAAAAGCGGCTTGCGCAGCTTCAATGCCTCCATTGACCTTTCGTGCATCACCCCCGGATCAAGCGCTCTTTCCAGCCGTATTCCGTCAGGGAAAAGCTCCCTTGCCTTCTGCCCCACAAGTTGGCCGTCAGACATCCTGAGTTTATCGATGGCTGTCTCCGGCGGGAGCTTGGGGGGCTCATGTACTTTGTACCACAGGAACTTGGGGCACAGTATACCGTCGATGTAAGTAGTCTTGCTAATATAGGGGGGTATCAACATAAGTTGATATTACACTTGCGATTTTATAAAGGCAAGGCTTGAAAGGCCCTTAAGGGCCCATAAAGTGATAAAAGGCTTATGGCAGAAAGGGTGGAAAAGAGGGGAAATGGGTAAGGGGAATCGGGGGGAACGGGAAAGGAAGAATAAAGAAGGAGATCAGTTCATCAGTAGATCAGGGCGAGGGTATCAGTTTATCAGTCCTGATATCCCTTATCCCTTGCCCCTGAACCCTATCCCTTTAACTTTCGTCGGAGGCTCTGCGATCATCTCGTTTATAGCGTCGAAGACCGCCTTGAATCGGCTGTCATACTTGCTCTCGATCTGATCAAGCCTTTCCTTCAGCTCCTTGTAGCCGAAGAATATGCGTCGGAGTTTCGTAAAAGTGCGCATTATTTGGATGTTGACCTGAACTGCGCGGGGACTATTGAGGACGGATGATAGCATCGCTACTCCTTGCTCTGTAAATGCGTATGGATTGTTATAGGAGAATTTGAGGTCCTTGAGGTGGTCGCAATTTGCGACCAGTTCATCTTTTTCTTGGTTTGACAGTAAAAACATGAAGTCTTCAGGGAAGCGTTCCGTGTTCCTTTTAACCTGTTCATTTAAGCGTTTTGTCGGGACGTCATAAAGATACGCAAGGTCATAGTCGATCATCACCTTATGTCCTCTTATCACGAATATTTTGTTTTCTATCAACTCGATCGGGACTATCTCATTGCTCATGATAACCTCCTTGATCATTTGAATTTGAAGTCACAATTTGTGACATCAAGTTTTATAGCCAGCAATTATCCTGCCACGAAATTTGAATATTCATTAGGAAATAATATGGGATTATCGTAGGGACATTCGACATTGTCGTGAAATAAAGCATGTATTCATCAAATTAACCTCAATTTACTCAGCGATCCGCGGTATTAAAATTGCTGGATTAGGAACTAGGAACTTGAAATGCATATTATGCATATCAAGTTTATGGTTGCATTTTGCAACCTTAAACGAGGCCAAAAAACAATATAAATTTGAGGTCACAATTTTTTGAGGTCACAATTTGTGACCGCAATCTTGAGGTGCCAAATTGGCACTTCAAGTTACGGCGGAAGGAGATAGATAAATGAGCGAAGAACTGGTCCCTTATGAAGTAATAGATAACAAGATCTACCTGATCCGCGGGCAAAAAGTGATGCTGGACAGAGATCTTGCGCAACTATATGAAGTGCCAACAAGAAGATTAAATGAACAAGTTAACAGGAATATCGATCGTTTTCCTGAGGACTTTATGTTTTCCTTGACGAGGCAGGAAATAATGAGGATATCGCAAATTGCGACATCCTTGTCACTAAAGTATTCAAAACATGTAAATGCCTTCACCGAGCATGGCATACTCATGCTCTCTTCCGTGCTTAATAGCAAAAGAGCAATAGGCATTAATATCCAGATAATGCGTGCCTTCGTCAAGATCAGGGAAATACTTTCCGCGCACAAAGACCTCGCCGCCAAGATCGATCTCCTCGAGAAGCGCGTCTTCAAGCACGACAGCGATATCCGAGGCTTAGTACGTGATATCAGGAGGTTAAGTTTGCCGAAGCCTGGGTTAAGGAATAAGGTTGGATTTTTTAAATAGGGGTAAGGTGTCAGGGACAAGGGGTAAGGATAGGGTTAAGGGAATAGGAGTAAGGAGTTAGGGATCAGGGAAATGAAAGATAAGATCAAAACATTTTATGATATGGAAGTTTGGAAAAGAGCTAATGCATTCACTGTTAGGGTTTATCAGGTAACGAATAAATTCCCGCGAGATGAGAGGTTCGGCCTTACGGACCAGATGAGGAAGGCTACTTCATCGATATCGGCTAATATCGCGGAGGGATTTAACCGTTATCATCCAAATGACAAGATTAGGTTCTATCATAATGCGCGTGGTTCAGCAGGCGAGAGCAAGAGTCATATTATTCTGTCTAAAGATTTAAAATATATTGCTGATACTGATGCGCATATGATGATCGGCGAGCTGGGTGAGATTGAAATGATGATCAATGGCTTGATCAACTCGCTTCGCCGCCTTGCCTCCTCCCGTGCCCCCTAACCCTTGTCCCTTTTCCCCTATCCCTTGTCCCTTGCCCCTTATCCCTTGTACCTTATCCCTTGATTTGATATATAATCTTTCTTGATAACATATGAAACACGAATTAATTGATCTTACAGACCCATATTTCAATTCCCAGCTTATAACCTATATCGGCAATAAAAGGCGCCTCCTGCCCTTTCTGAATGAGGGGTTTAAATATGTAATAGAAAAGCTCGGCGGGGACAAGCTTACCATCCTCGATGGCTTCTCCGGCAGCGGGGCGGCCGCGCGTCTCTTAAAATCCTATGCCAAAAAGCTCTATGTTAATGACCTGGAAAACTACTGCTATACGATCAATAAGTGTTTTCTCGCCAATAGGTCTGATGTCGATCTTGATAAGGTCTCGAGTTATATCGACTATTTGAATGAGTATAAACTTTCGCGAAGCAAACCGGGCCCCATCGAGCTTAATTATGCGCCTAAGGATGATGATCACATCCTCCCCGGGGAAAGGGTCTTTTACACGAACCGCAACGCGAAGATCATCGATAACATAAGGCGCCTGATCGATGCCAAAGTCCCCGATAAATATAGGGCGTTCTGTCTTGCTCCTCTCTTGGTCGCGGCATCGGTCCATACAAATACATCAGGCGTCTTCAAGGGTTTTCACAAAAAGCGGGGCGTTGGCCACTTCGGCGGTACCGGCGAGAATGCCCTCTCGCGGATAAAAAGCGAGATCGCCCTTAAGGCTCCCCTTTTGTCTGAATGTGAATGTGATGTCCGGGTTTATCAGGAGGATATCAATAAGCTTGTTAAAAGCCCCAAGCTTCCCGAGCTTGACCTTGCCTATTTCGACCCGCCATACAACCAGCATCCTTATGGTTCCAATTACTTCATGCTGAACCTTATCAATGACTATGATAATTTCGATATCCAGGAGGGCGTCAGCGGTATCATCAGGGAGTGGAATAGGTCGGCTTACAACAAGAGAAGAGAGGCCGAAGCAGCGATGGACAACTTACTTAAGAACACCGATGCCAAGTACATATTGATGTCCTATAACAATGAAGGCATTATCCCCTTCGACAAGCTCAGGGTTATCCTCAAGAAACACGGGAAGCATAAGCTGATGACCAGCGATTACAACACATATCGCGGCTCAAGGAATCTGCGAAACAGGAGCATCAAGGTAAAAGAACACTTGTGGATACTTGAGAAGAACTAACTCTCGCTTGTCATCCTGAGCGCAGCGAAGGATCTGCCTTTACTAAACACAGACTCTTCGTTACACTCAGAGTGACACGCATTCCTTTCCCTTCTCGCACCTCGCATCTCCCATCACTTGCATTTTCTTTATGTGTATAGTATATTTACTATATGGGCTACCCTACAAAGATGCAGGCTATCAAAAGAGGCAAAAGCTTCCAGTGGTTCATTAATTTCCCCGCTGCAATCGCTGCTGCCATGGACTTCGAGAAATCAGAAACCGTCGAGTGGGAGATCGTAGATAAAAATACTCTCAAGTTAAAAAGAAAAGTTTCGAAAGGTGTGTTGAGGACATTTTTAGGAAATCGGGGTATCAGGTGATCAGGGCGTGGTTATTAGGGAATCGGGATATCAGGATTTGTTTTGCTTTTTTGATCTTCTGATATCCTGATCTCCTCGCCCCGATTGTCTGATCACCTGATATCCTAAATCGTCACACCTTGATCATTAAAGCAGCTTTAATTGTATTCTTCAGCAGCATCGCTATCGTCATCGGTCCCACGCCTCCCGGCACCGGAGTAATGAAACCCGCGACATCTTTCGCTTTTTCAAAATCAACATCGCCGGATAATCCGCTGGCCGTTCTTACAGTTCCGACATCGATGACTATCGCGCCCGGCTTTATCATGTCAGCGGTGATCATTTTTGGTTTGCCTGACGCCGCTACTAATATATCAGCCTGCCTTGTCACAAATCCCAGGTCAACAGTCCTCGAATGGCATTGAGTAACCGTCGCATGTTCTCTTAATAACAATATCGCTGCCGGCTTTCCTACCAGGTTGCTCCTCCCGACGACTACGGCATGCTTTCCTTTTACTTCGATCCCTGTCGAATGTATCAGGTCCATGACACCCTGCGGCGTGCATGGTATCAACGGGTCGCCTTCACCTTTTACAAGAAGCCCCATGTTCTGGATCCCGAGGCCATCGACATCTTTTGACGGAGAGATCATATTAATGACGTTTTCTTCAACTATGTGATCCGGCAATGGTAATTGCACAAGTATCCCGTGGACGCTTTTGTCCTTGTTGAGTTTGTCGACAAGCTTTATCAGGTCTGACTCCTTGGTGTTCGCAGGCAGTTTGTGTGCCTCTGAAATGATGCCGATTTCGGCACAGGCCTTTTCCTTGTTTGAAACATAGATATGGGAGGCCGGATCGTCCCCTACCAGAATTACAGTAAGCTTAGGGTTGATCCCTTTTGATTTGAGAGCGGATACCTCATTTTTAAGGGATTCTCGTATCTCTTTAGCTCTCGCTTTTCCGTCAATTATCTTGAACATTGGTTATCCACACCCCTTATCCACAAGTGCATAATGTTTCACGCCTGTCCGCCGAAGCCCAAAATGTTTCACGTGAAACATTTTACTTCCCTACACAAAACTCTTCAAATATCCTGTCGATAACTTCGTCGCTTACCACTTCTCCGGTCACTTCTCCCAATGCTGCTATTGCGCCCTTCAGGTCTATCGACACAAAATCTGCCTGCATTCTCTTCTCCGCCGACTGGATCGCCCTTTTGATGCATTCTCCCGCTCTTATAAGGGCTTCTTTCTGCCTTAAGTTTACCATTACATCGGCATTCTCCGCCACTACTTTATTTGATATTACAGAGTCGAATATCGCTTTCTCAAGCTCCCCTACCCCGTCGCCTTTTAATGCCGATACTTCTACAGACTGAACGCACCCGGCCTTGGAGGTTATGTCCTTGCTCTTAAGTTTGTGGGCCAGGTCTGACTTGTTAAGTACCACTATCCGCCTGCTGTCCGTCGTCCTGGCTAGCAGGTCGATGTCTTCAGATGTTAATGGCTGGGAGATATCGATGATCAATAGGACAAAGTCAGCCTGGTCGATAGCTTTAATTGCCCTGTCGATCCCCAGTTTCTCGGTCTTGCTGTCGGAATGCCTTATGCCGGCAGTATCAAGCACCTTTGCAGGGATGCCTTTGATATTGATCGTCTCCTCTATAATATCCCTTGTTGTGCCCGGCTCATCTGTCACTATTGCCCTTTCCTCCCTGACCAGGGCGTTAAGGAGGCTGGACTTCCCCACATTCGGCTTCCCGATAATGGCTATCGATATCCCCTCCCTGAATATCTTTCCCATATGGGCGGTGTCTATAAGCTTATTAACGCTATCTAATGCCCCATCCAGAGTCTTTTTTGCCTTCTTTGTATCAATGTCGGAGATCTCATCCGGGAAGTCTATTGATGCCTCTATTTCGGCTAATAGGAGCACCAGGGGGTCCCTAGCTTCCCTGATCTTTGATGACAGCGACCCCTTCAGTTGTGAGGCGGCAAGAAGCCCGCCTTCCTTTGTCTTTGCCCGAATAAGCTCTATGACCGCTTCCGCCTGGGCCAGGTCTAGCTTCCCGTTCAGGAAGGCCCTCTTAGTGAACTCTCCCCTTCCGGCAAGCCTTGCTCCCGCTTTTATGGCCAGTTCCAGGACTGACTTGAGGACAACTCCGCCTCCGTGGCAGCTTACCTCAATGACATCCTCCCCTGTATAACTCCTTGGATTAGCCATGTATGAGACAAATACCTCGTCTACAGGTTTAGAGTTTTCAATGATCCAGCCGTAGTGGAGTTTATGGCTTTTTAGTGGTTCTTGATCGGAGTGCTTGAATATTGCCTTGATGATCCTGAGGGAATCCGGGCCGCTAATCCTTACCACGCCTATTCCGCCTTCTCCCCCTATAGGAGTGGCTATGGCGGCAATAGTATCGGTAAGCATAGTGGCTCCTTAGTTTACGCTTTTGGCTCTGAGCCTTTGGGGGCTATTACTAACTGCCTTCCCTGCCCTTCCCCCCTGCTGAATGAGGACAAGTTCGGGAATTTCTCCTGTATGTACATATGAATGATACGCCTGTCTGCCGCGGACATTGGAGGCATAGGCTTTTCTTGACCTGACCTTTCAACTTCCTTAGCTATCGCGTCTGCGTCCTGTGTAACCATTATTTGCCTTTTTTCCCTGTATCCTTCTGCATCGACAAGGACTCTTACCCTTGTGGCGTGTTTTTTGCTCAATATAAGGGTTGCCAGGTATTGCAGTGAATCTATTGAAGATCCTGCCCGCCCAATTATTCTTCCCATATCCTCGCCTTTAATGTCAAGATTGATGGTATCCCCTTCCTCCGATTTGATCGATACCAGCGTCAGGAACCCCATCTTGTCCAGGATGTCCTGTACAACAGCCTTTGCCTGCTCCCCAAGGGCCGTTTTGGGTGAAACCTCGACCTCTGCTTCCTTTCCCCCAAATACCCCCAAAACACCTCCTTCCGCTTCGCTTAACACTTTCACGTCAACCTCTTCCCTTGTCTTGCCCAATACCTGTAAAGCCATAGTAATGGCTTCTTCTACCGTCTTCCCCTTCATTTTAACGCTTCCTGCCATGGTAATTACCTCCTAGATTTCTTTGTCACTCTGAGCCCTTCGGCGTCACTCTGAGCGCAGCGAAGAGTCTGTTTTCCTTGCGCCTCAGGGTAAACTCCGCGAAGAGTCTGCCTTATTAGACCCTTCACTTCGTTCAGGGTGACGCTACCGCGTCATTTCCTTAAGATATACAACTGCTGAGCCACTGTCAGCAGGTTTTGAACTACCCAGTATAGCTGGACCCCGGCCGGGAATGAAACGCTTATGAATGCTATGAAAGCCGGCATGAAGTAAAGCATGCTCTTCTGTGTTTTTGCAGCGCCCGGCATGGTCAATGACGACCAGTATGTCGTTACTCCTATCAAGAAGACCAATATATATGTCATGTCTGGTTTTGCCAGGTTAGATATCCACAGGATTTGCGCCTTAGAGCCTGCCGCCTCAAGCACTACCACGAACTCCTTGCTTGTAAGGGCGAAGAATAGGGCCAGGAAGACGGGGATCTGGAGGAGCATAGGCAGGCAGCCCCCAAGCGGATTCACGCCCTCATTTTTATATAGCTCCATGGTTTCCTTCTGGATCTTGTCCGGTTGGCCCTTAAGCTTCTTCTGGAGGGCTTCCAGCTTCGGTTGAAGCTTTTGCATTGCTTCCATTTGCTTTGTGGACTGAAGGGTAAGCGGATAAAGGGCGATTTTAACCGCAACTGTGAGAAGAATGATAGCAAACCCCCAATTGCCGCTCAAAGCAAAGAAGAATTTGAGTGCCTCCATCATCCATAAAGATAGGCTGTGCATAATGTTCATAATTGTTTCACGTGCCTGCCCGCCGAAGCCAAAATGTTTCACGTGAAACATTGGCGTAGGCGGGAAACATATTCTTACTTAACAGGATCAAAGCCTCCCTTAAAGAGCTGGTTGCACCTTAAAACTCTCAGCAATGCCATTCCTGAGCCCTTTATAGTGCCGTATTTCTCAATGGCCACCGCTGAATAGTCCGAACAGCTGGGATGGTATCTGCATGAGCATCCAAATAGGGGAGAAACCAGCATTTTATATGCCTTTATGGCGGTTAATATCGTTCTTTTTACCAAAATTCAACTCCAAGTCCTGCTTAAGCTGCTCCCTGTTTGTGTCTATTTTATGTCTGCTTTGTGTATGATATTGCTTAAGTCTGTTATTATTTCCGGCGTCTTCGCTCTTTTGGCCTGTTCTTTCGGCATCACCACAATTTCTATGCTGCCTGATACTTCTTTCGCTGCTGCCCTGAACGCCTCTCGTATCTTCCTTTTGATCCTGTTCCTGGCTACCGCGCCGCCATACTTGCTGTTGACCATGATCCCCAGCTTCGATTGTCCCGATGCCCTTGCAAGCACCGCAGTCAGCAGTTTGCCGTGATGCCTTTTTCCTTTATCAAAAACCCTATCGAACTCTTGCTTGTTCTTTATGCTTTCAGGCCGCATTTACGGCACCAATCTTTTTCTTCCTTTGCGCATCCTTCTTTGAAGTGTTCTCTTTAGCCTGGACCTGTATCCGTGGCGCCGGTTCTTCCTTATGTTGCTGGGCTGGAAAGTCCTTTTAGTCATTTCGTCGTCCTCCAATCAAATAGTTCGCCGATTATAAGTTATGTAACGTAAGTTGTCAACGATTCAAAAAGAGATGTGAGATGTGAGACGCGAGACGTGAAGTAGCAGGGCGGGGGAGGGCGCTTTCATCTCCTACCTCGCATCTCGCATCTCGATTTTTCCTGTTGCTTTTATCCACAGGCTTTGATAGAATCGTATTTGACAAGGCAACTTGATCTAGTGTCCTCACATTTTTTGTTGAGTGTGCACTTTAAACACTTATCCACAAACCAGTTCTTTCTGTGGATAATTCTTGGTGGTCTTGTTTTTGTTGTTATGACAATAAATAATTGATGGTTATTGTTTTTCGTTGTGATTCATTTGTGTATAAGTTGTGGAAAGGAAGGCCCTCGGACCTATGGATCTTAATACATTATGGAACGACCTTCTTATGTCGGTCGGAAAAAGCGTAAGCAAACCAATATACGGCGCGCTTCTTTCTTCGGCAAAGCCTCTTTCGTTCGTTGACGGAAATATTACTGTTGCTGTTCCGAACGAGGTCTTAAGGGATTGGCTTTCTGAAAGCGCATCAAAGTCCATACAAATAATCTTGAGTAAAAGCGGAGTTTCCGATGTTTCTTTTGTTGTCGGTCCCAAGGAATTATTCGTAACTCCGCCCCTTGAGAACTCGGGCTACCAAATAGCGCTGCCTCCCGTACCCCCCGTTAACACCGGCAATATTTATCTTAATCCTAAATATACTTTTGATACATTTGTCGTCGGCCACGGAAATAGGTTCGCGCACGCGGCCTCTCTTGCCGTAGCTGAAGCCCCGGCAAAAGCATACAACCCGCTTTTCATCTACGGCGGTGTGGGGCTCGGCAAGACGCATTTGATGCAAGCCATTGCTCATTTCGTTTACAAGAGCAACCGCGCCGCAAAGGTCCTTTATGTTACTTCCGAAAAATTCACGAACGATCTCATCAATTCCATTTCAAGCAATTCCATGGAATCGTTCCGCAATAAATACAGGTCCGCCGACCTTCTGATGATCGACGATATCCAGTTCCTTGCAGGCAAGGATAGGACGAAAGAAGAGTTCTTCCATACTTTCAACACTCTCCATGAAGCCAGCAAGCAGATAGTAATATCCAGCGACAGGCCGCCGAAGGAGATCCCGACCCTTGAAGAGCGGCTCTGGTCTCGATTTGAGTGGGGTCTGATCGCCGATATTCAGCCGCCGGACCTTGAAACAAGGATCGCCATCCTTAAAAAGAAGTCTGAGATCGAAGAGCTCGCCATTCCCCAGGAGGTCCTTACGCTCATCGCCACAAAGATGGTCTCAAATATCAGGGAGCTTGAAGGGGCTCTTATAAAAGTGATCGCTTACGCGTCGCTTACCAGCGAAGAGGTCACCCTGTCCATGGCGGAGAACATTTTAAAGGACATTATGTCTCCGGCAAAAGACCGTTCGCACATTGACATTGATCTTATTAAGAGGGCCACCTCGGAATATTACAGCATAAAAATTGACGATATGACGGCAAAAACCAGGACCAAGGAAATAGTAACCGCCAGACAGGTTGCCATGTACCTTGCGCGGTCACTGACCAATGCATCGCTTCCTAAAATAGGAGGGGAATTCGGCGGCAGGGATCACACTACTGTTATGCACGCCAACGACAAAATAACCGAAGGGATCAAGTCCAACCCGGAAATAGAGGAAGCAGTTAGGTCAATAACCCAAAATATCAAGAAATATATTCCTGGCAGCGCATAGGCTATTGATAACTTGTTGAAAACTTATACATTTTTAGTTGAAGTGTTTTCAACAAATAAACTAACAGACAATTGTGGGAAAGTTTGATAGAATTCTAGCTGTTGGATGGTGATTTTAGGCCCTTTTCAACATGTTAGACCCTACTATTACTACTGTATTTATATATACTATAATATAGTAACACTAATAGTATATTAATGTATTGTGGAAACAAAAGAAATGGGGGAGAAAAAATGGAATTCAAATGTGACAAGGACAGTTTATACAAAGGCGTCCAAAGCGTTGAGAAGATAGTCTCGACAAGAAGCACACTTCCGATCATCGGAAACATATTATTGGAAGCAAGCAAGACAAAACTGAAGATATCCGCGAATAATCTTGAAATAGGCATGGAAGTATTTATAAAGGCAAGCATAGAAGAAGAAGGCGCGGTGCTTGTTCCGGCAAAGGTTTTTTCGGGAATAGTAGCAAAACTTCCGGACACAGAGATAATAGTTAAAACACTTGATAAAGGCATAGTAAAGATCTCATACAAGCAGTCAAATTTCAACATAAACGGATTATCGCCGGACGAATTCCCCACCCTTCCAAAGGTAAAAGAAGGAAAAAGCGTCGCAATTGACGCGAAGCTGTTATCGGAAATGATAGAGCAATCGGTGTTTTCGGTATCAATGAGCGAAGATAAATATGTCCTAAGCGGGGTACTGATGGAATTCGGCAAGTCGCAAGCATCGGGCGACACATCGAACATGAGAATGGTCTCAACGGACGGGTACAGGCTATCGAAAAGGGCGAGCAAGATACCCGGCAACATTTCTTTTGAATCAAGCATGATAGTTCCAGCGAAAGCCCTCTCAGAAGTAAGCAGGGTTATACAGGCCGATCCCTCAGGAGAAGTTGAAATAACGCTCGGGGGGGACCACGTAGCGTTCAAATACAAGGATACGTTGATAGTGTCCAGGCTGATCCAAGGGCAATTCCCGGATTATAGGCAGGTAATACCGAAGGGCAGCGAAACAAAGATCAGCATGAACAACAAAATGTTCCTTTTCGCAATTGAGCGCGCAGCTGTCATAGCATCCAGCAGCGCAAACATAATTAAGCTTGAGGTTAAAGGCGGGAAAATGCATGTGATCGCCAACGCGCCGGACGTCGGGAACGTTAACGAAATAATCGAAGCCGAGATAAGGGGCAGCGAGAGGTCTCTGGTCGCCTTTAATGTGCGATTGATCATAGATGCGCTGAAGGTCATAAAGGAAGAGAAGATAGTATTGGAGCTTTCCGGGCCTCTAAGTCCGGGGTTAATGCGCCCGGTGGGAGGGGATGATTATACCTATATAATCATGCCGATAAGAGTTGCGGAGACCTCGGCATAGCGAGAATGCGAATAAAAAAGCTAAAACTTAACAACTTTAGGAACATCACGGAAGGCGAATTGGCCATAAATGACGGGACAACGGTTTTTTATGGCGGGGTGGGAGAGGGCAAAACAAATCTCATAGAAGCGATATTCCTTCTTTCGGTGGGCAGGTCTTACAGGACATCGGAAACACAGCAGGTTATAAGGTGGGGCAAGGACGAGGCTTATATTCGGGGGGAAGGGTCTGGCGCAAGCGGCAGGCTCGCCGTCGCGATCAAGATCGACAAGACCGGCAAGAAGATAGAGCTGAACGGCGAGAACAACAGGAAATCAATTGACTTAATAGGTGGATTCAGGTCCGTCATTTTTCACTCTGATGACATAGCCATTGTCGGGGGCGCGCCGCAGGTAAGGCGCAGATACCTTGACCTTGCAATTTCCCAGTCCAGCAAGAATTACGCATTCAACCTTAGGGATTATTACCGCATCATAAAACAAAGGAACAGCGCGCTTATAAAAGGCTCGACCATGGACATAGCAGCATGGGACGACCAGCTTTCAAAGGTTGGGGCGTGGATAACACAGGCCAGGGGAAGCGTTATTAACGAGATCGCAAAAGCAGCGAACCAGATAATCAAATCCGTTGTTGGCGAAGACCAGAAGCTGGAGATAAAGTATGTCCCAGCAGGAGAGGATGACCCGGAAAGATTTAAAAACAGACTTTCTAAAGCGATCAAAAATGATATGGCAAGGGGAATGACGACAATAGGCCCCCACAGGGACGACTTTAAACTTCTACTTTCCGGAGTGGACGCAAGGTATTATGCCTCGTCCGGCGAGAAAAAGACGATAGTCTTGGCGCTTAAATTGGCGGAAGTAGAATTCATAAGGGCGGTGACCGGAGAAAAACCGACCCTTTTGCTTGACGATGTATTCTCGACGCTGGACATGAAAAGGAGTAAAGCGCTTCTTAGTGTAACCGGCGACGGATCCCAGTGCGTAATAACACTGACAGACCTGAATCTAATAAAGAACGAATTCAGGTCCGGGGCAAAGCTTTACGAGATAAAAGAGGGAAGGATAGTCCAGTCCTTGTAAGTGGCCCTACAAGGCAGGCAAAACAGTTATGATCGTTCAGATAAAAGAGATATTAGGGAAGATAATCGAAGGAAAGGACGCAATCCCAAGGGTTTCATGGGAATTCAAGATCGCCAGCGCTTGGGCCAAAGTAAACCCAGCAAACATCGCGGAGAATGCATCTCCCGAGAAGCTGGTTAGCGGCATCCTTTACATAAACGCAAAGAACTCCGCCTGGGCCCAGCAGATAAACCTTCTGAAAGCAGAGATAATGCTTAAACTTAACGCGTTTCTGGGAGAGACCGCTATAAAGGACATAAGACTTAAAACAGGATTTGTTGCCGAGGTGGCAAGCAAGGCAAAAGAGAGACCGAAAATGCTATGCAGTGCATGTGGGGTCGAATATTTCGGGGACGGCGGCCAGTGCCCATCCTGCTCGAGGACGACTGGACAGGAGAAAAACGTAAAGCTCATCAGGCTGGTCCAGGAAAACCCAAGGATAAAACTGGAGGAGGCAAGGAGATTCATCCCGAACACATCCGAGATAGAATTGCACAGGACCAAAAGGGATGTAACAGCAAGAAAGGCAGACAAGGAATACAGGGCCAGGAGGCAACATGGCAGGTAAAAAACCGACAAAGCAGAATATGCCCAAGCCGAGCGGCTCGGAGTACGACGCATCCAAAATAAAGATACTCGGAGGGATCGAAGCAGTAAGGAAAAGGCCGAGCATGTATATCGGCTCAACGGGTAAGCCGGGGCTCCACCACCTGGTCTATGAGGTAGTAGATAACAGCATTGACGAGGCGCTTGCCGGATACTGCGATACGATAAATGTGATCATCCACAAGGACAACTCGGTAACCGTTGAAGACAATGGCCGGGGCATCCCCATCGATATGCACAAGGAAGCAAAAAAGCCGGCCGCAGAGGTAGTTTTGACTACGCTGCATGCCGGAGGGAAATTCGGCACCGGGTCCTATAAGGTGTCGGGCGGGCTGCACGGCGTTGGGGTCTCTGTAGTGAACGCGCTTTCAGAGTGGATGGAAGTGGAGATAAAGCGCGATAACAAGATATATACGCAGCGGTTCGATCGAGGGAAAGCAAAAACGCCAAAAGTGGTATCCGCGAAAACCCCGCAAGGGCAAACAGGCACCATAGTCACATTCAAGGCCGACAAGGAGATATTTGACGACATTGATTATGATTATGCCACCATAAAGCACAGGATGCAGGAGGTGGCCTACCTGAACAAAGGAACAAAGATAATCCTTAAGGATGAGAGGGACAAGAAGGAAGAAACGTTCAAGTATGATGGCGGGATAGTCTCTTATGTGGAACACCTCAATAAGGGAAAGGCTGCATTATATGTGCCGCCGCTCTATATGTCGCAGGAAAAAGAAGGATTGTTCATCGAAATAGCAATGCAGCACTGCAAGGAATATTACGACGAGAACATCTTCTCATTCGTGAACTGCATAAACACAAAAGAGGGCGGGACCCACATGGTCGGTTTCAAGACCGCCCTTACAAGGTCGCTTAATAATTACGCAAGGAAGAACGAGATCCTCAAGCCGGACGAATCCCTCTCCGGCGAAGACGTGCGCGAGGGGCTTACCGCGGTGTTGAACCTCAGGATATCGAACCCCCAGTTCGAAGGCCAGACAAAAACAAAATTAGGGAATAGTGAAGTGAAAGGCGTCGTCGATTCCATAGTTGACACCGAGATGGAAAGATATCTGGATAAAAATCCTTCCATCGCAAGGACAATGATCGAAAAATCTCTTATCGCTTTCAGGGTAAGGGCGGCGGCTCGCAAGGCGCAGGAGATAGAGAGAAAAAAATCGGCGCTGGACACCGCAACTCTTCCGGGAAAACTGGCCGACTGCAGCGAAAGGGACCCGGCAAAGAGCGAACTGTTCATAGTTGAGGGCGATTCGGCCGGCGGCTCTGCAAAACAGGGAAGGAACAGGGAATTCCAGGCGATACTCCCACTGAGAGGAAAGATACTTAACGTTGAAAAAGCAAGGCTTGACAAGATATTGACCAATGAAGAAATTCGAATAATGATAACAGCGATCGGACCGGGCGTCATATCCGGGATGAGGGGGGACGGGAACGGCGGAGGCAAAGACGAGGAGCTTTCAACAGAAGAGATAGGGAAAAGATTAAGGTACCACAAAATAATAATTATGACGGACGCGGACGTTGACGGGGCGCACATAAGAACCTTGCTTCTGACATTTTTCTTCAGGTACGCGAGGGACATAATCGAGAATGGCAACGTCTACATCGCCCAGCCCCCGCTTTACCTTGTCAGCAAAGGGAAAGCGCAGCACTGGATATACAACGAGGCGGAACTGGAAAAAACCCTCAAACAGATCGGCAGGGACGGGATACACATCCAGAGGTACAAAGGTCTCGGAGAAATGAACCCGACACAGCTCTGGGAAACAACAATGGACCCGGAAAGAAGAACATTGTTAAAGATCGAAATTGAAGACGCGGAAGAGGCGGACGACATATTCAAGGTCTTGATGGGCAGCGAAGTCGAGCCGAGGCGCGACTTTATTGTTGAACATGCAAAGAAAGTGAGATGGCTGGACATATAGGCCGGGATATCAGGGGATCAGGACATCAGAGGATCTGGAAAGGAATATAAGTGACAGACCCGGAGCAGAACGAACTGGACTTCACGTCAAATAAGAAAGAAGAAGGAAAAAAGAAAAAGGATATGCCTAAAAAAGAAAAGAAAAACAAGAAATCAGTGCCGGCTAAGATGCCGGCTGCGAAACCGGGCAAGGGCCGAAAGGGAGAAACCCCCGACCAGCCGCCGATGCCTCCAACGAAAGGACCGAGGGTCCTTCCTGCAATGATCGAGAGCGAAATGAGGTCCTCTTACATCGACTACGCCATGAGCGTTATCGTTGGAAGGGCGCTTCCGGACATAAGGGACGGCTTAAAGCCGGTACATCGAAGGATACTTTACGCGATGGATGAGCTGGGGCTGCGCCCAGGAAAGCCGCACAAGAAATCCGCCAGGATAGTCGGAGAGGTCCTTGGTAAATACCACCCCCACGGGGACATGGCGGTCTACGATTCAATGGTCAGGATGGCGCAGGAATTCTCACTCAGATACATGCTTGTTGATGGCCAGGGAAACTTTGGTTCAGTTGACGGCGATTCTCCCGCGGCAATGAGGTATACGGAAGCGCGACTTGCGCACCCAGCCGCCGAAATGCTCGCGGACATCGAAAAAGAAACGGTCAAATTCGTACCTAACTTTGACGAGTCTTTAAAAGAGCCGTCGGTCCTGCCGTCAAAGATCCCAAACCTAATGATCAATGGCTCCTCCGGCATTGCAGTAGGAATGGCGACCAATATACCGCCGCACAACCTTGCGGAAGTCGTGGATGGGACCGTGGCGTACATCGAGAATCCCGAGATAAGCATAAAAGAATTGAACGGGCTGATCAAAGGCCCGGATTTCCCGACGGGCGGTATAATCTGCGGGCATTCAGGCATTACGGACGCCTATTCAACAGGCAGGGGGCTTCTGACGGTAAGGGCCAGGACAGGGGAGGAAAAGACCAGGACAGGAAAAGAAGTCATCATAATCAAAGAACTTCCTTACATGGTGAACAAATCCCAGCTCGTGGAAAAGATAGCGGACTGCGTTAAGGAAAAACAGATAATCGGCATAACGGACCTGAGGGACGAATCCGACCGCGAAGGAATGAGGGTATACATCGAGCTAAAGCACGGGGCGAACAAGGACGTCGTGCTAAACCAGCTTTTCAAGCACACCGACATGCAGACGACATTCGGCGTTAACCTTCTTGCGCTTGTGGGAGGAGAGCCCAAAGTCCTTACACTGAAGGACATGATCGTCGAATATGTAAAGCACAGGGAAGAGATCGTAACCAGAAGGACCAAATATGACCTAAGGATAGCGGAAGAACAGGCCCACATACTTGAGGGGCTGAGGATAGCCCTTAAGAACCTGGATGCAGTAATTGCACTTATCAAGAGATCAAAAACAGTTGATGAAGCCCGCGATGGCCTGATGTCCAAGTTCAAGCTGACCAAGTTACAGGCCCAGGCCATCCTGGACATGAAGCTCCAGAGATTGACGGGGCTTGAAAGGGAAAAGATCGGGGAAGAATACCAGAAACTAAGGAAATTGATCGGGGAACTAAAGGAACTTCTCGCAAGCAGGAAAAAGATACTCGGCGTAATTAAAAAGGAACTTCTCGAAATGAAGGAAAAATACGGCGATGCAAGGCGAACCACACTGGCCGCCGCCGCCGAAGACATCGAAGAGGAAGCGCTCATACCGGACGTCGAAGTGGCGATCTTGATAACCAGGGACGGCTACATAAAGAGGATGCCTGTCTCGGCGTTCAGGGCGCAGTTGAGGGGAGGGAAAGGCGTTACAGGGATGGCAACAAGGGAAGAGGACGAAATTGACAAGATAATCGTCGCATCAACGCTCAATTATATTCTATTCTTTACCAACAAGGGAAAAGTATATAAAACAAGGGTCTATGAAATACCCGAAGCCAGCCGCGCGGCAAAGGGGCAATCCATTGAAAACCTTCTAGAGGTCGGCAAAGAGGAACACGTTACAGTTGCGATCCCGGTGAAAACATTCGAAAAAAACAGGTTCCTTGTCATGGCTACCAGGAACGGCAAGATCAAGAAAACATCACTAGATGATTTTGAAAATATCAGAAAGACAGGGATAATCGCCATGGGATTAAAGGACGGGGACGAGCTCGGCTGGGTGAAAGAAACCGATGGAAAGCAGGAGATAATACTTTCAACAAAGAACGGGCTGCTTATCAGGTTCAAAGAAAAGGATGTTCGACCAATGGGGCGAACCGCTGCGGGAGTAAAAGGGATAACCCTGAGAAAAGGGGACAGCGTGGTTTCAATGGATATCGTAACTGAAAAAATGGATCTTCTTGAAGTTAGCAAAGGCGGCTACGGAAAAAGAATGGAAATAAAGGAATTCAGGACACAGGGCAGGGGAGGGAAGGGTCTTACCGCAATGAAGGTCAGAAAGGGCGATGAAGTGGCGCGTGCCCGTCTTATAGAACAGGATGATGAGCTGTTGTTCGTGACCGCAAAGGGAACCATCAGCAGGCAAACGGCTAAGGGAATATCAAGGCAGGGACGCTACGCAATGGGCGTTAGGATACAGCGGCTCGATAAGGATGATTATGTCGTTGACGTCGCAAGAGTGGTTAAAAGCGAGGAAAAACCGGAATGAAGATCATTAAGCCGATATTATTAACTGTCATATTACTGTGCCTTTGCGGCTGCTCAGTCCCTAGCAGGGGAATCAAGGTATATTTTTTCCGCGCCAGCGAACTTGTGGCTGTTGAGAGGGAGCTTCCAACAAATGAAAATCCCGTGGTGATCGCGATAGACCAGTTACTTCGGGGCCCGAGCGAGCAAGAAGCCGCGAACGGGCTGACAACAAAGATCCCATCCGGCACTCGTTCAAGGGACATCGACGTGGAAGGGCATACAGCAATCGTTGACCTGAACAGCACTCTCGTGGAATTCGAGGGCGGAAGCGCTGAAGCCAAGGGAATAGTTGCGCAGATCGTTTACACGGCAACAAGCGTCAAGGGAATTAAAGAGGTGATACTTAAGCTGCAGGGAAGCGACCAATTTGTCATAGGTCCTGGTTATATGATTGACCATCCCCTCGAACGAAACGATGTCAAGATCTAAGTACTGGCTCCCCGCGATCTTATATATGGCGCTGCTCTTTTATCTTTCCTCAAGACCCGTCCCTGATATTATCAAATGGCTACCGATCATCGCAAAACTTAAGCTTGTGCATATTGTCGAATACGGACTCCTTTATTTTCTAGTATCGTACGCCATCACAAAAACCACTGCCTATAATAAATTAGAAACATTTGCCCTTGCTTTTATGGTCACTGTATTATACGGCTTGACCGATGAATTCCATCAGTTATTCGTTTGGGGGCGGACCGCAAGGCTTGAGGACGTGGTTGCGGATGGAGTGGGGTCGGTGCTGGTCGCGATCGGCATTAAATTAAGATATCAAGGAAATTAATTTATCTAGATCTTCTTTCTTGACCATTTCAGTTACCGCTATTAACATGTGGGTTTTTAATTCCGGATAATAATTGCCCAGATCAAGCCCGCCGATAATGTTATTCTCAAGCAGCTTCCGATTTATTTGATCGACAGGCTTTGAAGTCTTTACCACAAATTCTTTGAATGATGAGGACTTGAAAACAATTTGCCTCGAAAGCTTTTTCTTTGCGTAGTTCGTTTTTTGCAGACATTGCTCTGCCACTTCTTTTAGGCCCGACTTGCCCATCGTAGCCAAATAAACGGTCGCTGCCAGCGCGCAAAGAGCCTCGTTAGAGCAGATGTTCGAGAACGCTTTTTCCCTTCTTATATGCTGCTCTCTGGCTTGAAGCGTCAGGACATATCCCCGGCGGCCTTTCATGTCCACTGTTTCTCCGACTATCCTGCCGGGCATTAATCTTAGATACTCTTTTTTGACAGCGAAGATGCCGAGATATGGACCACCAAAACTTTGAGGAAGACCGAGAGATTGTCCCTCGCCTGTTACGATGTCAACGCCCATGCGACCCGGCCTCTTTAGAACGCCGAGAGATATCGGGTCTATGGAAACAATAGATAGAGCGCCTTTAGATTTGGCAAGGGAGGAGAAATTCTCGATATCTTCAATACAACCAAAGAAATTGGGATTCGCAAGTACAATACACGCGGTCCCATCAGATACTATTTTAGCGGCTTCATCAAAAGCTGATGTACCAAGGGATTGGCTATATCCAAATTCTACGATCTTCCAGCCAGCTCCGGTTGCATATGTATCAAGAACCTTCCTGTAGTTCGGATTAACGGTTTTAGAGACAAGTATTTCGTTCTTTCCAGTGAAGTGTGCCGCTGCCGATACCGCCTCAGCAAGCGCGGTCGCGCCGTCATACATCGATGCGTTGGCCGCATCCATTCCCGTCAAGTCGCAGATCAATGATTGGTATTCAAATATCGACTGAAGCATGCCCTGGCTTATTTCCGGCTGGTAAGGAGTATAAGCGGTATAAAATTCGGATCTTTTCGTGATATGGCTGACAACCGCCGGGACAAAGTGATCATAGGAGCCTCCGCCGAGGAAAGAAACGAATTCTTTTGTGTTAGCATTCTTTTTACTCAGGTTTCCAAGCGATTCCTTGAGCTCCTGTTCGGATATCCCGCGCTGGGGGACCGTGCCGATATTATTGATTTTTACTTTGCCGGGGATAACATTGAAAAGTTCATCGATGCTTTTTATGCCCATTTGCGCAAGCATCTGCTCTTGATCAACTTTTGTATGGGGAATATATCGCATTGGTACTACTTTTTCAGAAGAGCTTCATACTCGGCCGCGGAAAGAAGCTTGTCTAGCTCGGATGAATTCGCCATCCTTATCTTTATCATCCAACCCTGTCCGTAAGGGTCGCTGTTCACAACTTCCGGCTTTGAGGAAAGGCTTGAATTAACCTCAGTCACTTCACCCGATACCGGGCAGTAAAGGGTCGAAACGGTTTTTACGGATTCGACGACGCCAAATTCCTTCATGGGATTGAATTTGGCGCCAACCTTGGGAAGTTCCACGTAAACAATGTCGCCAAGTTCGCTTTGAGCGTGAGAGGTTATGCCGATAGTTGCGACAGGACCATCAACTTTTACCCACTCGTGTTCCTTGCTGTATTTTAAATTAGCGGGGTACAAACTAGATCTCTTTTCCTTCTAGCTCCCTTATGCGCATTCCCGAATAGGCGAAAATAGCGCCTGCAACAAGGATGCGGGCGATGCTGTCGCCGATCCTGTCAAGGGACATCCTGCTTTGATAGTATTCGTCAAAGGATGGCCCGGATGCGCCTTGGCTTTCGCTGCCGCCTCCCTGCGGACCGGAGGGAACATCAAGCCCTAAAGAGGGGGGCTTGAAAAGCGTTAAACTTAGCACCGAACTGATAATATCAACAGTTCCCCACATAAGGACAAGAAGCGTTATAACGCAAACAATATAATAATAAACCTTTTTGATCGTCAATCTTTCAAAAGCCATTTTTATTCCTCCTCGCCTTCAGTTAACCGAAGGCCCGTTCAATATTTAATCAATTTTACACTTGAGACATTCTTAAGTCAAACGTTTGTAGAAAGGCAGCTTAACCACCTCTGCAGGGACGAATCTTCCCCTTATTTCTATATCTATGGTCGATCCGGTATCAGAATATTCTACCCTTACATAACCCATGCCGATCGGCATGTTCAGGGTAGGGGACAATGTGCCGCTTGTGACATACCCCGCGACCTTATTGTTTTTAAATATTTTATGACCCTGCCGTGGGATCCCGACATCTTTCAGCTTGATTCCCACAAGTTTTTTTGAGATCCCATCTTTTTTATGAAGAAGAAGGCCTGCCTTTCCGATAAAGTCGCCTTTCTCAAGATTTACGGCGAACATGAACGGGGTTTCAAGTGGCGTAAGCCCCTCGTTGTATTCGTGCCCATATAAAGGCATGCCAGCTTCCATCCTTAATGTATCCCTTGCCCCAAGCCCGCATGGAATTGCGCCCAGCTCCACGAGCTTGTTCCAGATAGATCCGGCCTTTGATCTATCAAAGAAAAGCTCGAACCCATCCTCGCCAGTATAGCCGGTACGCGAGATGAGAGATGGGAAATTGGAGATATTAGCATTCACTATCTTATGATGGCCAAGTTTCTTTAGATCAATATCACAGGCCTTTTGAAGGATCTCCTGGGCTTTCGGGCCCTGAAGTGCCAGCAATGTCATATTATCTTTCAGATCTTTGATGTCAACGCTTCCGGAATTATTCTTTTTAAGCCATTCGGCATCCTTATTAGTATTTGAAGCGTTCAATACAAGCATATAATGATCAGGAAGCCTGTAAACAAAGATATCATCAATGATCCCGCCGGACTCGTTCAATATTATCGAATATTGGGATGACCCGACATCAAGCTTTGAAACATCATTGGAAAGGACCTTCTGGAGATATTGAAATGCATTTTGGCCCGAAACCCTCAGGGCTCCCATATGGCCAATATCGAAGATCCCGGCCGAAGTCCGGACGGCCTTGTGCTCGGCCATTATGCTTGAATAATAAACCGGCATTTCCCATCCGGCAAAAGGCACCATTTTTGCGCCAAGTTTCAGGTGGATCTCATGAAAAGGGGTGCCCTTCACTTCTTTATGACCTCAGTCAAGGCGCTGACGAACTTCTTGTTCTGCTCAGGGGTGCCTATGGTAACTCTTATAGATCCAGGCATTCCAAAGGATGTAAGCGGGCGTACTATGACGCCCCGCCTCATCAATTCCATGAAGGCCGTGTCGGCATCATTGTTCAGGTTGATGAATATGAAATTCGCCTCGGTCCTTACAAAAGACAAACCGAGTTTTTCCAGTTCATTGTATAGATAAGCCTTACCATCAGAATTATTCCTTTTGCTTTTCTCAATATGATTGGTGTCAGATAGGCTGGCAGAGGCAGCTATCTGGCCAAGCCTGTTCACGGAAAATGGCAGCCGTACCAAATTAAGATATTTTATTATGTCAGGGCGCGCAATGCCGTAGCCGATCCTTAAGCCTGCAAGGCCATATATTTTCGAAAAAGTCCTTAGCACTATGACATTCTTATTTTTCTTTACATAATCAATGGAATCCGGATAATCAGGGGATTCAACATATTCCCCGTAAGCTTCGTCAATCACCAAGATCGTATTTTGGGGGATCTTTGATAAAAGATAATCCATTTCTTTTTTGGTGTTCATTGTCCCTGTCGGGTTGTTCGGATTGCAGACAAAGATCAGCTTGGTCTTCGGGCTGGAAACTTTCGCCATCTGTTCAAGATCGTAAGCATAATTCTTCAGGTTTATGCGCGTAATTGACGCTTCCATAAGGCGGGACACCATCTCGTAGGTTGAAAAAGTGTTAAGGGAAATTAGAACCTCATCCCCTGCGGAAATATAGGCAAGGGCGATGAGCAGCATTAATTCGTCAGAGCCGTTGCCGATGGCGATGTTTTCGGGCGTCATGTCCAGTTTTTCCGCCAAAAGCCTGTTCAGCTCGTAGCAGTTCTGGTCAGGATATAAGCAGATGTCTTTTGAATATTTATTTACCGCCTCTAAAGCTTTTGGGGATGGGCCAAGGGGGTTCTCATTCGAAGCAAGCTTGATCACCCCTGAGATCCTTAATTCCCGCTCAGCTTCTTCTATCGGTTTTCCGGAGACATACGGCTTAATATTTCCTATATTTGGCCTTATCGGCTCTTTTGGCACATTAATCACCAATAAGGATTATATCATAATTAACGGACTTGTCATTCTGAGGGAGAAAATGCTCGGCTTTATTGCTCTGGTTCAGGCCGAATGATCTTTATATTTTCCCTGTCGCCGGTGAATTTATAATGGCTTCTTATGGTTTTTTCCTTTGAAAGGCCCCCTTCTTCCTGCATCACTTTCACATAAGTGGAAAAGGACTTGCCGGAAAGCAGGGCCTCTTTTATCTTTGCCTTTGCTTCCTCAGACATGATGTTGTAGGGCTCCGAACTTTCGCCATCGAATAATATCAAGGGGCTTGAAAAATATATTTTTCTTGCAATAGGGGTCCCATAGAGCTGGAACGATAGCTTTTTGTCGGTAGCCACCCCTTTAATAAGTATAGGATGGCTTGTATTGTTCTTTATTTTCAGATCCCTTGTTGATGTATATATGGATGCATCGCGGCCGAGGGGATAAATGGTAAAGTATATGCCGTGATTATGCCGCTCAACTATTTCCAACCCAGAAAGCAAGGCAGCATTGTATAATGTGGTCGCTATTTGGCACGAGCCGCCGCCGTACTGGGGTTCAAGCCCGTCATTGTAAAGAACAAAAGCTTCCTTGAACCCTCTTTTTTGATTGAACTCGCCAAGATTGTCCAGAAGCGAAAAAGTTTCTCCTGAAACCATAACATAATTGTTCAGCCTTCCCGTTGCGACCTTTATATTATGCACGCGATTGGGCGAGTCGTGGGATCCGTAATATGTTGTATATTCGGAAAGCAGGCTCTTAGGAGGGAATTTTACCAAATATTTCGCGTATACCCTTGGGTAAATAATGGCCGTCTCGATCGTTGCCCGTCTCTCATTTTTTTGCAACGCCTCCTCCAAATTAACAATGGACTTTTTTATGTTCAATTGCTTGCCCGTTTTTTCTTTTGTTATTTTGTATCTTCCGCCCTCAAGTAGGGCGAACGTGGCTTCCTTTGAAGGCGAATCTATGTTATTTGTCAGGCCTTCAAGCACTGCCTTAAAAATATCCCTGTTTATTTCAAGGGAAATAGGGGCTACCTGCTTTTTGTAGTTTCCGAGCATCCTTTTAGCAAGATCAGCTATGTAATTGCTCCGATAAGCTGCAGCTCTCAGGCTTTTGATCGTCTTGTAGGGAGATATTTGCGCGCCCAACTCGGACGGTTTATAAGCTAGAATACGACCCTCCAGGTCCAGATAGATCGGGCTTACGGTAATCTTGTCAACGTCGGAGGATGTCAACTTGTTGAAAGCTTCGGAATTTGAAAGTCCGGAAACGTCTGTTTTCTCTATGTAGAAATTAGGGGGAAATCTCCCGTTCCAGAACACGAAGTCCCATACACTTAGGCATATAAGGAGACAAAGAAGCGCAAAAGATAGATATCTGGTTATTCCATGCAAGAGCGTTAATTATTCAAGAACTTTGACTACAGCTCCGGCTCCTACCGTATGTCCGCCTTCCCTTATGGCCAGCCTCATTCCTTCTTCAACTGCCACGTCATCAACAAGGGTTACTTCCATCTTTATGTTGTCCCCGGGCATGACCATTTCAACGCCCTGAGGGAGCTTTATTTCTCCTGTAACATCTGTGGTCCTTACGAAGAATTGCGGCTTGTAGCCGGTGAAGAACGGCGTATGCCTTCCGCCTTCTTCCTTCGTCAAGACATAAACCTGAGCTTCAAATTTCTTATGCGGCTTTGTCGTCCCGGGTTTTGCAAGGACCATTCCGCGCCTTAATTCTTCTTTTTCTATGCCTCGAAGCAGCACTCCAACATTGTCGCCAGCTATGCCTTCATCCATAGTTTTCCTGAACATTTCAACTCCTGTGACAACGGCCTTTTTGTGGGCCCCAAGACCTACAACCTCGATCTCCTCGCCAACTTTTACCTTGCCTCTTTCAATCCTTCCTGTACCGACGGTTCCTCTTCCTGTGATAGAGAACACATCTTCCACCGGCATAAGGAACGGCTTGTCAATATCCCTCTTCGGGTCCGGAATCCAGGTATCGAGCGCATTCATCAGCTCAAATATCGACTTGCAGTTCTCGCAGCCATCTTTTCCACAGCCGCATTCCATGGCTTTAAGCGCAGAACCCCTGATTATCGGGGTTTTGTCTCCCGGGAACTCATATTTCTTCAGGAGGTCCCTTGTCTCAACTTCAACAAGATCGATAAGCTCTTTGTCATCGACCATGTCGATCTTATTGAGATATACAACGATGTAAGGAACGTTAACCTGGCGCGCAAGAAGTATGTGTTCTCTTGTTTGAGGCATAGGACCGTCCGCGGCGGATACCACGAGAATGGCTCCGTCCATCTGGGCGGCGCCGATGACCATGTTCTTTACATAGTCCGCGTGGCCGGGGCAGTCAATGTGCGCGTAGTGGCGCTTTGCCGTCTCATATTCGACGTGGGCAATAGCAATGGTGATACCCCTTGCTTTTTCCTCCGGCGCTGCGTCGATCTCATCAAAGGCCTTGGCTTTTGCCATGCCCTTGGTGGCCAAGCACTTTGTGATGGCCGATGTTAATGTGGTCTTTCCATGGTCAACGTGCCCGATCGTTCCCACGTTCACGTGGGTTTTTGTCCTTACGAACTTTTCTCTTGCCATAATAATACCTCCTATAACTGGATAACCTAATTACAACCTGCCCATTATACAGATGAGCTTCATATTGTCAACAAGAAATATTGTCATTAAACGGTTGAATTTCAGCCAATAAAAAGCTGCTGACCGGGATCGGACCGGTGACCTCTTCCTTACCAAGGAAGTGCTCTACCAACTGAGCTACAGCAGCATGATCAGAACTTGATCATTTCTCTGGCTTTTTTCTCGAGCTCTTCTTTCGCTTTTTCTTCAGCTTCCTGTTTCTGCCTTTCCAGCTCCTGTTTTTGCTTATCAATTTCTTTCTGGGCCGCGTTTTCTACGGCTTTCTTTTTCGTGTCGAGAATTTGCTGGACGGCTTTTTCGAATTTTGGCATGGGAATCGGCTTTTTTAAGGAGCCGATCATTTCAAAATCAAGGGAATACCATCCTTTTTCGTCCTTGAAGGGGTCGTAATCCGCGGCAAGCTTAGTGGTCGCAGGATTAAGCTTAAGGGAAAGCTTGTTGCCTTTCACGAACGCCATGCTCCCAATATCCGCGCTTCCATCAAAGGAAATCTTTATATCCCCCTTGTCCCCGTTGTTAAGGCCCAACTTACTTAGAGTGACGACCTTGTTCGCGATAGAGAAATTGGACTTAAATTCCTTGATCTCTATGTCTTCTTGAAGTGTCTTCAGTCCGATCTTTTCTCCAACAGCTGAAAGGGATTTAAGCTTTGACACTTTTCCATTCGCGAGCAGAAAACTTCCCTTTCCCTTTGCATTCGCAATGATATCAGGGGTTTCAATGCCGCGGCCGGTAAGGGACACATTAAAATCCAAAGTGCCGTAGACTTTGTTCTTTAGGTCGCCGTAATCCGGAAGTTTCGTCATGAAAGACTCTATAACATCGTTTGACGAGGGGGTTGCATCGAAACCTTTTCCTGTCAGATCATTTATCGAGTATCCAATACCGCTCACGCTCAGGTCGACATTCGCATTGCCCTTGATGCTTCCCTTATATGCTTTTAATTCCTGAAGAACAATGCTCAACACCTTGTTCGACATCGTTCCTTTGATGATGAGCGAATCAAGCTTCATTTCCTTGAAGAGAATATTGCTGATATCAATTGTGGCATCAAGCTTTATGTTCGACGGGATAGACTTGAGGCTTTTATTTATATTGGCGGTTAATTGTCCGTATGGCGCTGGCTTCGGTTTAACTTTTGGTTTTTTCGAGCCCGAGCCTGACACGACCGCCAGGAACTTGTCCGTGTCGATCCTCTTTGATGAAACGCTCAGCTTTATATTCGGCGCTTTGTCAAAGTCCATGATGTCGGCGTTAATTGTGAGCTTTTCTCCCGCCGCGGTTATATCAAGGCCTGAAACTTTTGCCGAAGACTTGTTCATGTCCAGCATGATATTCCCGCCGACCGATATCGGGACCGGCTTGCCTTCATATACACCGAGTACGCTGACGTACATATGTATGGGCTTTTTTGTGACCAAAGAGATGCCGGAAACATCAACATTCAGGTCCTTTAACTGCATGACCTTACCGGCCTGATTAAGAGTAAGCTTGCCGTTGATTATCGCGAACTTAGAGACCATTATTGAAACAGCTTCTTTTTTCTTTGAGGGTTTTGCTTCCGGCTTTTTGGGGGCGGCAGGTTTTTTTACGCCCACAAGGTCGCCGTAATTGGAAAGGCCGCCCGCTTTTGTCTCGACAAGTATTTCGGGTTTAACAAGGACAACCTTGTCTATGGCGACAGTGCCGCGGAGGAGTTTCCAGAAGTCGTATTTAAGCTCGATCTTGCCTGCGGACAAGAAGGGTTCCTTTGAAAAACCGGGCCTATTGCTGACAGAAAGATCTTTAAGTTCTATGCCTGTAAATATATTAAAAGACACTTTGCCGATCTTTACCTCCCTGTGGATCGCCTCTGACGCTTTCTGCGCCGCCATGTCCTTTATTTTATCGAGGGGAATGAAATAGGGGAGGGCGATCGCCGCTATTATCAGGAGAATGACCAGTGCGCCAACGACTATCCCGACCCATTTGAGCACCTTTTTTAAACTTACTAACATATTCTTCTTGCCTCCTTTTATTGTTCTGTTCTTTTTCATTTCTTAAACACTTCAGCCACGATCCTGCTTACCGTCGAGCCGTCCACGTTAAAACCTTTGCCCATCACGGCTTTCATGACCTTACCAGTATCCTTTGCGGAAGTTGCCCCGACCTCCGTGATCGCCTTGGCGATGACGTTCCTGACTTCCGCTTCCGAGAGCATCATCGGCAGATATCCTTCAACTATCTTTAATTCAGACTCAAGGATAGCTACAGCCTCCGGCCTATTCACTTTTTTAGTTTCCTCGATCGCGTCCTTTAAACTTTTGGCATATTTCTGCAGTATTTTGATTATTTCAGCGTCAGGCAGGTCGCCTCTTGCGTTAATATTAAGGACCTTTGACTTCATCATCCTGATCACTCCGAGCCGGAAAGCATCTTTCGCCTTCATTGCGGCCGCTAGGTCATCATTCAGCTTCTTGAACATTTCAGCCATAACAAGTCTCCTTTTTATATATATGTTTCATTAGTATATTTATAAAACACAAAATTGTAAAGTTATTTTTCTCTTGTCGGTTGACAGTCATAGCGCGCGATGTATAATACCGAAGTCTGGGGGTGAAAAATGACGAAATATCAAATGATCATTCTGGCCCTTCTTGTATCGAGCATACTGACCGCTATATTTGGCGCAACAGCGGGATCCGGCAAGGGAACAATGTCAATGCTTTACAAGCTATTCGCCGCGATCTCATTGCTTTTGATACTTCTGATCGGGTACAGAGCTTTCTTTTTGATCAGATAAGCTCATCAATAAACCACTAAGGCCATCAAGTTACATTAGCACTTAATAGCTTTGATGGCCTTAATTACTTTATGTTAAATAGTTATAAAAAATGGAAACAGTTCAAAGAGGACCTGAAGAACAATAACGGGCTCCTTTACCATGTAGTCGACTGGGTCGAATCGATCGTTGTTGCCCTGATCCTCGCTCTCATAATAAGGCAGTTCGCCTTCCAGACATCGGAAGTTGAATCCGGGTCAATGATCCCGACCCTCCTTGTAAAAGACCGCGTCATAGTCAACAAGCTGGTCTATCGGTATTACGGAAAACTTGAGAGGGGAAACGTTGTCCTTTTCAGGTCAACGATACAGCCGCCCAGGGATTTTATCAAAAGGTTGATCGGGCTTCCGGGGGAGAAGATAACGATCCGGGGGGGGCAGGCGCTTATAAACGGCAAGGCGCTGGACCAAAGCAAATGGCCGGTTATCTGGGACAACTCGAATTTCGGCCCCTATAAAATACCGGAAAATTCTTATTTCTTCCTTGGAGATAACAGGCCGGACAGCTATGACAGCAGATTCTGGGGAGCAGTACCGAAGGAGAACATAATCGGAAAAGCCGAACTTTTGATATGGCCGCCATGGCGGATCAGGCTTCTTATTTCAAAGTAAGGAATTTCGCCACCACAGGATAGTATTTAACGAACACCGGCCCGAATACCAAGGAAACTATCGACATCAACTTAATCAATATGTTCATTGCCGGCCCCGAAGTGTCTTTGAATGGATCCCCTACCGTATCGCCGCAAACAGCCGCGGCATGAGCGGGAGTCCCTTTTCCGCCGCAGTGGCCGTCCTCAATATATTTCTTGGCATTGTCCCAGGCAGCGCCGGAATTAGCCATCATTATCGCGAGCATGACCCCGGTAACGGTCGCTCCGGCAAGCATCCCGCCAAGCGCTTCAGGGCCAAGTACTATCCCGATCACTACCGGAGCAAGGACTGCAAGAACTCCAGGGAGGATCATTTCCTTGATCGCCGCATCAGTACTGATAGCAACACATCTGGCGATCTGAGGCTTTGCTTTTCCCTGCATGAGGCCCTTGATCTGCCTGAACTGACGCCTAACTTCTTCGACCATCTTAAATGCTGCGCGCCCGACAGCCTGCATTGTGAGCGCCGCGAAAACGAACGGAAGCAATCCACCGATGAATAATCCGACAACGGTTGTGGCATTCGTAATATCTATGCTTTTTAATCCCACTGTTTGAGTGTAGGCAGTGAATAAGGCAAGGGCAGTGAGGGCAGCAGAGCCGATGGCGAACCCTTTCCCTATCGCCGCGGTGGTATTTCCGAGAGCATCGAACCTGTCCGTTATTTTCCTGACCTCTTTCGGAGCTCCGGACATAGTGATTATACCGCCGGCGTTATCTGCTATCGGCCCGTAAGCATCAACTGACATCACAATTCCTATGGTTCCAAGCATCCCGACCGCGGAAATCGCGATGCCGTAAAGCCCGGCGAACTGGTGGGAAACAAGTATTGCCAGGCAGATAGAAAGCACAGGAAGAATCAGGCTTTTCATGCCGAGAGCGAGGCCCTGGATTATTATTGTTGCCGCGCCTGTTCTCGAAGACTGGGCAAGATCCTCAACAACTTTACCTGAAGTGAAATATTCCGAAAGCAGGCCTATGGCCATCCCAACGAAGATCCCCGAGAGTATCGCGGCGAACACTCCGATATTGGCTGGAAGGAAAACATTAACTATAAAATATGAAGCGATCATGTAAAGAATGCCGGCAGTGTAAGTAGAGTACCTGAGCGCGACCTGTGGATTAATGGAATTGAAAATATCGACGAAAAGTGAGCCGATGATCGATGCCAGAGTACCTGCGGCTATCAGAGCGAGCGGGAGTATCATCCAGTTTAAAGTTGAGCTTACCATCAATGCGCCTATCGCCATTGTGGCGACCACAGATCCAACATAGGATTCAAAAAGGTCAGCACCCATACCGGCAACATCCCCGACGTTGTCGCCCACATTATCAGCGATCACTGCCGGATTCCTCGGATCATCTTCAGGGATTCCCGCTTCGATCTTTCCAACAAGGTCAGCCCCTACATCGGCGGACTTGGTGAATATGCCGCCGCCGACCCTTGCAAATAAAGCTATCGAACTTGCCCCCATGGCAAAGCCATTGACTACCGCGCTTTTTATCGCCGGCTCTTTAAATATATATGAAATTACAGCTATTCCGATAACGCCCAAGCTTGCGACGGACATTCCCATCACGCCTCCGCCCGAGAAAGCTATCATCAGGGCCTTTCCTGTCCTTTTCCTCAAGGCTGCCTGGGCCATCTTGACGTTCGCACGCGTGGCGGCCATCATCCCGATATAGCCTGCGAGTATCGAACAAAGACCTCCAAAAACATAAGCCATGGCAGTATAGACGCCTATGAAATACATAAGAAGGAAGAACATAAATACCATAAAAACCGCGATCGCCCTGTATTCTCGGTTCAGGAAAGCTAGAGCGCCTTCGCGGATGAGGGCGGATATCTCCTCCATTTTCTTGTTGCCCTTTTCTGCCCTCAATACGACAGAAAAAAGATAGAACGCGAAAAGAAGCCCAACAAAGCCGATAATAATGAACGACATATCCATATTTTCCTCCTTAAATTATCTGAAACTTACCACAAGAAAATATGAGAGGGCGGAGATAGCGGCGGAGCAGGGGATGGTAAGTATCCAAGCCCATAATATCGAACCCGCGACGCCCCAGCGCACCGCGCTCATCCTCTGAAGCGAGCCGACTCCCATTATGGAAGCAGTGATCGTGTGGGTCGTGCTGACAGGGACGCCAAGTGCGGATGAAGCGAAAAGCGTCATTGCTGCGCCTGACTCTGCGCAGAAGCCATCCACCGGCCTGAGCTTTGCCACCCTTTGCCCCATAGTTTTTACGATACGCCACCCTCCAAATGTCGTTCCAAGAGCGATAGCTAAGTAACAGGCAATTACTACCCAGAAAGGGATAAAAAATGATTTACCTAAAAGGCCGGCGCTGAAAAGAAGGCTGGCGATAATACCCATGGTCTTTTGGGCATCATTCCCTCCGTGGCCCATGCTGTATAATGCAGCTGAAATAAGCTGGCCCTTCCTGAAAAATTGGTCCACCTTACTGGGAGTGCTGTTCCTGAATAAAGTATAAATGATCCTTCCAAAGAAAGAGCCCAGGATCAGTCCGACGACCGGGGAAATAAAAATAAATGAAACTGTTTTTAGGATCCCCGGCCAGAGCAGCGGTGCAGTGCCAGCCTTGACAAGAGCGGCCCCGATCAAACCACCTATCAAGGCATGTGAAGAGCTTGTGGGCAGGCCAAGATACCATGTTAACAAGTCCCATGAACATGCGCCAATAAGAGCTCCGAAAATTATATATTTATCTATAATATTAATGTCCACGATGCCTTTGCCGATGGTGCTGGCAACGTGAACGCCGAAGAAAAGAAAAGCGATAAAATTGAAAAAAGCAGCCCAGAGAACGGCGTAGCGCGGCGAGAGGACGCGAGTTGAAACGACCGTAGCTATGGAATTTGCGGAATCGTGGAAACCGTTCAGGAAATCGAATGAAAGGGCGAGGATTATCAGGATCAGTATACCGATGGTCATTTTTTATGCATTCTTTACGACAATGCCCTCAACGGTGTCCGCCACATCTTCGCACATGTCGATAGCGGATTCGAGGTGGTCGTAAATATCGCGCCACTTTATTATCTCCACGGCGTCCTTGCCGTCGGAAAAAAGCTCGCCGATGGCGGACTTGTGGAGCATGTCGCCTTCGTTCTCCAGCCTGTTCACCTCAACACAATAATCCAGCGTGCGCCTTGAATGCTTCTGGTCCTTAAGGCTGTTCACGGCCCTTCCAACTATCTCAATGGCTGATATCAGGACCTCGGTCAGCTTTAACGTAAGAGGTGTCGGTTTTTTTACATTATAAAGTTGGAGGCGGTCCGCAGTCGCGAGTATGTAGTCGAGGATATCGTCAAGTTCGCTGGTTATCTGGTGAATGTCTTCCCTGTCTATGGGCGTAATGAATGTCCTGTTCAGCTTGTCGAAGATTTCGTGGGTTATTATATCGCCCTCGTGCTCAATGTCCTTTATGTTCTTGACCTTGTGCTCAACGTTCGTGAAATCGTCGAGAAGGTCCTTGAATGAATTTCCGCCTTTGGAGAGGTTGCTCGAGGCCCGCTCGAACATATCGAAGAACTTTTCGTCTCTAGGGAATAAGGAGAACACTGTTAACCTTTCTATGCCTTTAAATCAAAAAGAATTATACAATATTCACGAACTATTTCAAATAGATTCTTTTAAATGGACCTTCATTATAATATAATGCCAGGCCATGAACAGAACCGTTCCTTTGAACACATCAAGGTTTATACGGATATTAATCATTGCCCAGATGTTATTTTGTCTTTGCGTTACGGGCAACCAGGTCCTATTCAATTCAAGTTTAAGGCTGTGGCTGGACGGAAATCTATTTTTATTCCAGAAACTCCAATATATGCTCGGCTATGATTATCAACTTTCACTGAACGCAGGAAGCATCTCGAAGGATTCGAGCATTTTAGTGGTTTCGAATGACATCGTTTTTTTCCTGAATTATTATTTTCTTCCAAGAAGGATATACAAATATGCGGACATAACAAAGGATGCAGACTTGAAAAATGTATCTCGGGAAAAACTGAAAAAGGACAAGATCAATTATATCCTTCTTTATCACCCGCCTTCTGTAAAGATAATCAACGTGGATGTGAACGGGAGTATTAAATGAATTTCATACTGGCATTGATCGCAATCACATATATTTCCATATGCGGCTTCGGCCTCGTTAAATTCATCTTAAAAGACAATATCCCTTTCTCCATTTTTGGTCTTGTTCCGCTTTGCTTCGGCGCAGGACTTGGCGCCCTTGCTATATTGGGCAACATTATAATGATCTCAGGATATAAGATATCTTTCATAACGGCCTATGTTCCACTGTTCGTTTTGTTCGCTTACGCTTTAAAAAACTGCAAAACTGCTCAAAAAGTATATTCTGGAGATCTGCTTGGAGCCATAAAAAAGATCTCCTGGATGGAATGGCTGTTCATATTCATCATATTATTCGGGATCATTTCGGTTTTCATAATGAGCATAGCGTTCCCCCTTCACTTCTGGGATTCACGCGCCATATGGGGAACAAAGGCAAAAATGCTTTTTTACAGCGGCACGATCTTCTCTTCGGATTTCATGGATATTAACAGGATAAATGCCCACTTTAGATACCCGCTTCTATTTCCCATTTCACAGGCAACCATTTATTTTGTATTGGGCCAGGCGGATGACTGGGCCGTAATGCTGCTCATAGGCTTGTTCTTCCCGCTAATGATATTTTTCTTATATGACCTTGCCAGAATATATCTGCAGGACAGAGAAAAAGCATTGATGGCTGCGGCGCTTCTTGCAGTTCTTCCGATTTTCTTTAGATCAGAGGGGCCCGCATATTCCGGTTTTGCGGATACGCCACTCGCCATGCTTTTCTGTTTATCATTTGGTGCGGCGCTTTTATGGAAGAAAAGCAAGGATTTCAGAATGCTTTTGCTCTGCTCTTTCCTTTCAGGAATCCTGCTTTTAACGAAAAACGAGGGGATAAATCTTGTAGCGTTGAATTTATTCCTTTTGGCCTTGCCGGATAAAATTATTATGAACAAGAGATCGATCCTCGATCTTATTAAGATTATTGCGATCTATACGGCAATAGTCGCAATAATAGCGGCCCCCTGGTTCTATCTTTCACATGCAATACCGTTCGAATCAGACATAAACGATATCTTTCAGATAAAGCTGTCAAACATTGGCAGTTATATTCCCCGCATAATGCCTGTTATCATGTATTCTTTTAAGGCGTTCTTGGGGGTCCAGAAGAATATGTTGAACCAGGGATTTTTATGGGGAGGTTTATGGGGCCTATTCATTGTAACATCGCTCGCATCAATATTGATGAGGTTTTCAAGCGGAATACATTTGTTTTTGGTTGTCCTGCTTAATTTCCTTCTTATTTCAGCAGGGTATGTGTTAATGCAAATCACTCCCGAAAACTTCATGATAAGCAATATTTTCAGGATCTATCTTTCAATAAGCCCGGTCATTTCCTTGCAAATAGTTTCAACTCTTAAGGAATTGGAGTCGGATAAAGCGGCGAAATAAGCGGATGGTGGAGAGGGCAGGATTCGTTCTCCGCGCCGCATGGGCGGCGGCTCCGAGACATGGCATTTTTCTTTCGCTCGCTCACCCCGATTTGGATCGGGGGTGTCGCTCGCTCTTCCGCCTATTCGGCGGCGAAAAATGTCTTTCGAACCTTCCCTTGCATTTGCTTGGGCAAATGCCTTTGCCTTCGGCAAAGTCCATTTTTATTCAATAAAAATGGAGAGGGCAGGATTCGAACCTGCGAAGGCATAAGCCGTCTGATTTACAGTCAGATGCATTTGGCCACTTTGCTACCTCTCCGGACCGGAAAATCAGATTATCAGTATATCAGATTATAAGTAATTTTTATAGATTACAGTATCTTCCAGACCTGGGCGCCGTCCTTGAAGTAAACTATCCTGTATCTCCACGGCTTTTTCTCAAGGGCCTCTTTCTTGAATGCGATATCTTCATAAACAACCTTGCTTCCAATATAAATATAATTTGCCCTAAGCTTGCCAAGCCTGGCTTTCAACTCTTTAAAATGGATGGCATCACTATGCGGGTCGGTTATTGTCCTTCCTATTATCGCGGGTATCCAGAGCCCCGCATCGCCGTAGTTATTGACAATGACAGCTCTTTTGTTTATTACACTGTCCATCCACTTGAAGGCTTCGATATCTGCCTGAGTTACTGAACACATTGATATCGAGTTATACATATAAAATATCCCGTAAAATAGAAATCCTATTATTGTGAACGCGATAAGCAGATGTTTCTTCTGAACGGCTAATATTTTTGATATTGCAGGCGAAGCGAAGACAGACAAGGGAATTATCAAAGCTAAAGCAACAAGGCCGGGATAAAGAAGATATGAAAAAGGCATGATCCAAAACCTGCAATTAAGCACCAGGAGCAATAAAACAGCTGTTATTACAAGGAACACAACAGCCAGCTGTCTTCTTTTCTTGAAAAGAACAGGCAAGCCAAATGCAGATAGTATCAAGAACGGGATCCCCGCGGCAAGATCATAAATAACGGACCTGGCATCGATAATCTGCCAGGCTTTTATGCTTTCGATTACAGAGCTTGTAAGCGTGAAATTAAGATTTACAAGATACGGGAGCAGGAATATGAGCATGAAGATGAGCAGGCAGGCAGCGATCGCATAAATATTTTTATAATCCCGGAACGACATTAGAAAATATAAAGCAAGGATAATGCACCCTACATAAAAAATAATAGGATGTGTTATAAGGACGGCGGCAAGAGAAAGTGATGCAAATACGATCTTTAACCAGGAGGGCTTTTCCTTGAGCTCAATGATCAACGAAAAGGCAATAATGAAAAAGAAAAGGGCAAGGACAGCCGGATTTCCTCCCCAGCGGATGACCCACTGGGGGCTTCTTGTCAGAAAAGTTGCAGCTGTCGATGCTGCAGCCGCAGTGTTCCTGTCAAAGAAACGCAAGAGGAATACATAAAGCCCGAAACAGACAAATGCATAAGTCAGGCAGGACATGAGAAGGCTGCTTCTGTAGACCGGACAGCCGCACAGGAGCGAAATTATCGCGCTTAAGGTCGGGAATCCTGCCGGGGATGCACCGAAATCGGATATGGGAAGAAGGGGTTCATATGACCTTGGAATGCCGTCATTTTCATAGATCAACCTGGCGATGTACGAATGCATGCTCATATCGGCCCCAGCGGGAGCTATCTGAAAAACAAAAGGCAAGCATCTTAAGAACAGCACCAGAAGGAAAATCCCTAACAAGATGATTTCCTGCCGGTCAAGGTTCAAATGCTTCAGGTCGATCCTTTTATAATTGATCGCCAGGAGCACAGAAGAGGAAGCGATAACAAGATACGCGAATAACATCAAGGGGATGAACGGTCTTATGAACCACGGCAGAACGACGAAAAAAGAAAGGGAAAGACCAAAAACATATATCAATAACTCTGTTAACGGTTTCCTGTTGAACGCTTTTGAAAATATCAACAATATTCCAGGCACAATAAAAAGGAATATGTGCATTTGTGTTTAATTATACATCATTTTATGGCCGGCAGCACAAATGTCACCAGCATTAAAACCGTCAAGGCGATTATCACCGCGGCAGATGACCAGGATAATATGTTATAGGCTAAGGAATTCGTATAACGCCCCATTAGATTCTTATTGTTCACCAGTATGAGCATGAATATAAGCACAAATGGCAGGAGTATCCCGTTCAGGACCTGCGACAGGTACATTGTTGTTATCAGCGGAAAATTAGGCATCAAGGTCGCCCCTGCGCCGATGATTATTATAAGCGCGTATAGTATGTAAAACGCGGATGCTTCCCTGAAATGCTTGTTAACGCCGAGCTCCCATCCCATCGCCTCGCAGATCGAATAGGCAGTGGCAAGCGGAAGTATGGATGCGGCAAAAAGGCTGGCATTGAACAATCCGAAAGCAAAGAGAGCCGAGCAGTAATTTCCCGCGAAAGGCCGGAGCGCCAGGGCGGCATCCTTTGCCGTTTCTATCCTTATGCCGTGAGTGAAAAGCGTGGCGGCACAGGCAGCGATCGTGAAGAACGCAACAACGCCGGTCACAAGACCGCCGACGGTCACATCGAGCACGGTGAATTTGTAGCTTCTTATATTAAGGCCTTTTTCGACAACAGATGACTGGATATAGAACTGCATCCACGGAGCGATGGTCGTTCCGATAATGCCCATGAGCATGACCATATAATGGGGATCAAAGGAAAATGTCGGCACTACCGTTGACCTCAACACCTCTGCCCACGGGGGATTTGCCATTACGCCGGATATGATATATGAAACATACACTACGGATGCGCCTAGAAAGACCCTTTCTATGACCTTGTAATTGCCCTTGAGTATCAGGAGCCACACGAAGAAAGCGCCGATGGGCACCGAAACGTATTTTGATATCCCGAAGATCTCCATGCTAGCCGCTACTCCCGAAAATTCGGCCATAGTATTACCGATGTTCGCAATTAAAAGTGCGAGCATCGCATAAAATGTTACCTTAAGACCAAAATTCTCCCTTATCAGCTCGGCGAATCCCTTGCCCGTGACTATCCCCATTCTTGCGGATATTTCCTGGATTATTATCAGCATGATGGTTATGGGGATAAGCGACCAGAGAAGGCTGAAGCCGAAATGAGCGCCCGCGAGGGAATAAGTGGTAATGCCGCCCGCGTCATTATCGACGCTGGCGGTGATGATGCCCGGCCCCATTATTGCCAGGAATATCAGCAGGTTCCTGAAAAAATGTTTTCTTTTCAATGCCTGGTTCATTGATGATATTTTAACATTAATTATTGATTTGGACTAATTGACAAATTACCCGCATAAAATATAATGGTCACAGTGAAAAAATACGCTCTCTATATAGTCCTGGCGCTAACATTTATCGCGTGCGCCTACGCGTATTTCCAGTTCCTTAAGCCACTTGATGTTTTTATCTGGGATGAAGCTCACCACGGATTTTATGGGACGATGATATTCGAGGATTTACGGACCATGAATTTTGGAGCTTTCTGGGCAGACACTAACCGCCAGGCGCTCTGGATGCCGCTCCATTCATGGTTTGACGGGATATTCCTCCTGATCTTTGGCTTTTCATATACATCCGCAAGGCTTTCAAGCTTATTCCTTTTCTTTGCATGTTCGATATTAATCTATCTTATCGGCCAGGAGCTCTCAAAGGAAAAAGGGTGGATAGTCGGCCTTGTTGCCTGCATATTATTTCTCACATCCCCGATGATGCTGCACTTTGCCACTGTGAACATGCAGGAAATGCTTGGAACATTCGTCATTTTATTGACAGCCTATTTTATTATCCGCAATATTTCATTCGAAGCAGCCTGGAAATACCTGTGCATCGGCTTCCTGCTAAGCGTGATCTACTGGACAAAAATAAACTATGCCACACAGACAATTCTGGGGGTTGGCATTTTCCATATTTCCATGATGCCCGGCTTTGACAGGAAGAAACTCGAGGCCATTAAGAAGTGGTTTGTCAACGGGCTGCTCATAATAACAGGATTCCTCCCGCTGCTTATCCTCTGGTGGGCGACCCCGCCTTTTCAGAGGAAACTGGGGCTTGGCGTTTTTTTTATTCTCCAAAAAGGCGCCTCATCATTTCCGGACATCGGTTTTTTGGGAAGAATCATATTTTACCTGCAGTCCCTTGTTTCAAGTTACAACTTTTCCTTCTGGACGGGACTTGGCTGCCTTGCAGCTGTCATCGCATCGTTCCGTCTCTATTCTGACAGGAAGATCAGACTTCTTTCATTGATCTTCATGGCGAATCTCGTTATGGTCTCTGCTGTGTTGAACATACAGGAAAGGTATCTCGGCACGACAGTTCCGTTTACCTTTCTGCTGCTTGCCGACCTTTCTGTAAGAGCATTTGACAGGCTTAAATTACTTAACATTAAATCGAATGCATTGGCGGTCGCCTTGCTGGCGTTCATTGCCTGCGCCGTAGGGTATGATGCGATGAGCCTGACCAGATACACGAAGGAAGTCGCCAACAGATCGATCCTATTTTGTATTTACAAGGACAGCCTTAATAAATATTCACCGCCGTTCCTCTTTGGGCTCATGAAGAGGCCGGCGTTTACATATCCAATGGATCAAACAAAAAAATACAACAACTTCAAAGTGCAACCTAAATCATCCATTAAGGATATTCTGAACTATTTCAGCGACAATGTAGAAAGGGGCAAATCAATTTCAACACTTATCAGTTTCGCTGAATTAAGCCCTTATGTTATCTACTGGCATTTTCACGGATGGGGCGCCCCCGTATTGACCGAGAACGACTTGGGAATGAACCAAATGTATTTCTGGTATTCTGATTATTTCATTGACCTTCAGGCTTCCGAGGATTCCCCATATTATAATATAAGTGAGAAGAAATGGAACGAGGTAAGTAAGGCGCTCTTAAAGGAAGGCGCAATAAAGCTTTTGATGAAAAAAGAATATCCAGACCTTGGGTTTACTGCGAAGATATATAAAAGACAAAGGCTTTTCTATCTTAAATAGACCTTTGACTCAAAACTTCGTACATAACTACCCCAGCTGCAACTGATGCATTAAGCGAAGAAATCTTTCCTTTCATGGGGATAGATACAACTTCATCGCAGTTTTCCTTCACGAGCCTAGATATGCCTTTTCCTTCGCCGCCGATGACTATTGCAGTGGGAAGTTTGAAGTCGATCTCGGTAAAGGATCTCTTGCCGCCCTGGTCGATCCCGATAACCCAGATATTTTTTTCTTTAAGCGTCTTGATGGCATTGTTCAGGTTCACTACCCTTGCGACCGGAACATATTCTATTGCTCCTGACGATACTTTTGCCACCGTCCCGGTAAGCCCTACCGCTCTGCGCTCCGGGATTATTATCCCGTGAACCCCTGCGGCTTCCGCTGTCCTTATTATCGCGCCAAGGTTATGAGGATCCTCGAGGCCGTCGAGCATCACATAAAATGCCGGCTCATTCCTTGATCTTGTGATATCAAGCAGATCATGGACATCAACATACTCTTTTGCCGAAGCATAAGCTATAACGCCCTGTGGGACCCTTGTAGAACTCTTTGTTTTAAGTATTTCAGGAGAAAGCCATTCAACGGGGATCTTTCTTTCTTTTGCCGTGTGCAATATCTCCGCGATCGCCGAGTGACGTTCGATATCCTTTGATATCAATATCTTGTTCAAAGCCCTTCCTGACCGGAGGGCTTCAAGAACGGGATTTTTACCTTCTATCTGATCCGACATTTAGACTCCTTTCAGGGACATTTCTGATGACAGCCGGAATAGCGCTGCAGATATAATATATGACAAGGGGCATGAACGTCAGGAAATTCCTGTTTAGCGTCATCCCATAAATCAGGAAATCATAGCTTTTTGAAAGGTAATATTCAATGCCGTACCCGCCCATGCAGAGCAATATGGCGCCGACAATGAACGTGTTCTCAAGCGAAAACTTTCCCTTGATCAAAGAAAATATCAAGACCAGGATAAATACGAACCAGGCTAAGTTCCAGTGCCCGTAAAACAGGGCCTTTTGAAAGTAAAAAATTATTATCACGGGTATCCTGTCCGCGTATTCGAACATTTTCGAGAAATAAAGAACCTGGTCCTTTGGGGAGGGAACCCCGTATATTATTTTAAATATGCTCCAGGATGCCGGGAAAAACAAAAGAATGGCTGCATAGATCACAGAGAGAGAAGCCTTTATCCTGTTATCATTTTTATCGAAATAACCAAAATATACGAAGGCGGCAAGAAGGGTTATCAAAGCAAGCATGACCCCCTCGTTCTTTGTCCAGGCGCAGATCCCTGCCAGCAGGGAGGATATGATAAGGCAGGACCTGTTACCGGACCTCATGTAAATGATCAGGTATATGAAACTTGAAAAAAAATAAAAAGTGAGCGGAAAGTCCATGTAAGTTGTGGCGGAGTGATAGATCAAGAACGGCAGGGTCGTGAGCAAATAAGTTGAAAAAAGACTGAAAGCCCTGCTCGATATCCTTTTCATCGAATAATAAAAGATCACAATAAGAGCAAGAAGAAAAGTCGGGAATATAGCTTTTATCAAAAGATCATTCCAAGTTCCAAGCACATTAAAGATCCAGGTCTCGAAAAGCGGTATATTGATCGGGTAGTAAATGTGGCCAATGCCCAGGAAATATCCGTGGGTTTTGCCAAGCGAAAGCCCTTGCTCAACAAAGAAAACCTTTGCTTTAAGGCTCCAGCTCGCGAAAGCATCAACATCCTCTACCGGCTTTATCATGGCGATGAAATATGAATAAATCACCCTTAAAGAGATCAAGGAAAACAGGGCCCATTCGTACCATTTAATATCTTTAAGATCGATACTGATGGCACTAAACCGCGGAACCCTTATCTTTCTTGCGACCATCACAAACGGATAGGCGAAAAGGACCGCGCATACAATAAGGATGCTTGATAAATTAATCGGGATTTTAAACGCGCCGATAAGGAACATGATGAAAGTCAATAACCCAATACCCGCGCCGTATGATATAGCAAGTTTTTCGAATGGCTTAAAAGTGTCTTCTTTTGATGCGATCAATTCGACCAGAAGATAACCCAGCAAGGTCGGGAAAATAAAAGCAGAAAGCAGTTTCAATATCATCATAAGCCAGCAGCCCTCTTTAAGATATATCGATTATTGCCGAGATCCGCATATTTATTGTATCCTTTTCCGGGGATCTCATCTGACTTTATGGTTTTTTGCGGATCATAGACGAGCACGTATTCCGCTTCCATTGTATTTTCATACGTGGGGTACAGGTAGTATCGCGACTTTTCTAAAAAGTAAGTGGAATTAGGCGGAACAATAAGCGAATATCTCGAGCCGGAAGGGATCTTTTCGCCGCAGAACTTGAGGTAATGATAAAAATCATAGTAAACGCCGTTCGTTGAAAGCGCCTGTTTTTCCTCAAGGCTTTTGCCGCCGAACGTCTGGCGATCGATCACTGCCGACCTAAATTGATCGATGGCAGTCCTGGCATCAAGCAGAAGCCAGAAAATAAAACAGATCATTATTATCTTTGATGGGAGGATAGTTAATAATTTGCCTGGACCGCCAAGCTTGTTCCAGTAAAAGGCTATCATTGCCAGAGAAATGAACAAGATCAAAGAATAGATATAAGTGTTTATTGAAATGCCGTTGATCCTGGGACCGTAAATGAAGTTGATTGTCCTTGGAAGAGGGCGCTCGAACGTAAAGAATTCCTGCCAGAATATCCTGGCTGTAAGCCATATGCTGGGCTCTAAGAATTTAATGCTTTCAATATCAACCGAACCTTCGCCGTTTATCGGGCTGAGCATTATCTGCGTGACAGTCCCGAACCAGTTAGGATTCCTGCCGAGGTCGACCAGGTACTTGCGATATGTATTGTTCAGGCCTGTCTGGAATTCAAAGGAATTTAAATAATTGAATCCCGGATCGCCTATCCTGCGAAAAAACAATCTTCCCGCCATATAACTTTTGTTGGACTTCATCCTGATCTCAAGGACCTTGAACCTTGAAGCATTTATGAATATATTGTCCTTTGTTATCAGGAGGGGCATTTGCGATGTTGATCTCATTATCAAGGCATTATCCTTTGTTATTAGCCCTTCAATGCCTGAATAGGGAGACCATTCTCTTACCGCGACTTCTTCACAATATGAAGAAAAAGAAATCGCGATCGCAAAGATCAAGGTTGATATAAATAATGCTGGAAATCTCATTAATTAAGGCTCTTTAATGCTTCCTCAAATATGTTCACTGCGGTGTCTATCTGTTCTTTGGTGACAATTAGCGGCGGGATGAACCGTATTACCTGGTCGCGGGTCCCGCATGAAATAAGTATGAGCCCGCCTTTAAGACAGCTTTCCATTATTTGTTTTGCGGCCGCGTTATCCTTGAATTCGACAGCGATCATCAATCCCATTCCGCGGACCTCAACGATCGAGGGATAATTCTTTTTCAATTTATCAAGCTTTCCGATCAAGTACGCGCCTAGTTTCAAAGCCTGTTCGGGAAGCTTTTCCTTTTCTATCACATCCAATGTGGCAAGTGCGGCTGCGCATGACACAGGATTTCCGGACATTGTGCCGCCATGCGCTCCCGGAGACCATTGCTTCATGATCGAATCTTTTGCAACGACAGCTCCAATAGGGAAGCCCGAAGCTAAACCTTTTGCCAAGGTCATTATGTCGGGGTAGGTGCCGAATGCTTCTGAAGCGAACATCTTGCCCGTACGGCCGAGACCTGTCTGCACTTCATCGAATATCAAGAAAACCTCATATTTATTGCAAAGATCCCTTAATCCGGACAGGAAATCTTTTGATGGGATAATGTAGCCGCCCTCTCCCTGTATGGGCTCAACTATGATCCCGGCTATTTGGTTCGATCTAATGATTTTCTCGACCTCGGAGAGCGAATTTCCTTTTGAATAAGGCGCTATGAAAACATTCGGTAAGAGAGGCTCGTAACGATCGCGGTATTTTAGTTTAGATGTTGTGATTGAAAGAGCGCCAAGGGTACGCCCGTGAAAACTGCCTTCAAAAGCGATGATGCCGGGCTTGTTCTTTACGTATTTTGCAAGCTTAATGGCGCCTTCCACAGCCTCGGCACCGCTCTGGCAGAAAAAGCTCATATTAAGACCGGCAGGGCATATTTTTGAAAGCTTTTCTGCGAGAAGAATGTTAGCTTCATAATAAACAATGCCTGCGCAAGCGTGAATAAGGGTTTCCGCCTGTTTTACTGCTGCGGCAACGACTTTCGGATGGCAGTGGCCCAAATTTGTCACGGCGATCCCGCAGGCAAAATCGAGATATTTCTTGCCGTTATTTGATATAAGATATGCACCGCGTCCCTTATCGATCTCGAGCGATGTGTAATGAGAAAGGGCAGGGGATAATACCTTGGCGGCCCGCGACTCTAAACTTTCACTTTTCATATCGGGCTATTATACTAGAAGTTGAACGTTCCTTCAAACGAGAGAAGCGTTGCCTGGAAACCATTGGCCGGAGTGTTCCTGTCCATGAAATTCGCCCACTTGACCGCGGCTTTGAGCACTATACTGGAAAGTATCATTTGCTCGCTCTGCGGCAATACGATATTAAGAGATAGGGACTGTATCATCTTTGTGAAATCCTGGTCAATGAATGAGCCGCCGAGAATTTCACCGCCGTTCTCCTCCTGCGACCAATCATAATTTAAAGTTCCGTAAGTGAAAACCTTGTATATGGCATGCGCATCAAGCATTGCCTTGTGAGCGCTTTGTACAGGCGTTTGTGTTACTTTAACGCTGTAATTCCCGGAAAGGTCCAAGCTATCCATCGCTTTATAGGAAGTCCCGACTTTTGTCGTCTGTGCCTGTGATTTGATGTCGATCGGGGAAGTGGGAGCATCATTTTTATTCGTGAAATCCTCTTGTCCTATCCCTGAATTTATCGACCATGTGCTGGTCGGGGACACGGTAAGGTTATAGTCCTGGCTGAAAGTCCTTGTGTCCGTTGTGACTTCCGCGGACCCCACCGGACCCTTCCTTAAGCTCGCTGAAAGGTTATAATTCGTGGTCAATTTATAAGTTGCGGTTGAAATGGGCGTATAGTTAATTGTATATGTGTTAGCATTTCCGGAAGTCTTTGCGCCGTTCTCTTGGAGGGAATCATCTATTGATCCGGACCAGCCAAGCGAGGTCATTGCGTACGGAGTTATGCTGATATTAGCGGTTGAGCGCTCGGTCTTTGGGTTTCCGAAAGCTGTGGTAACGGTCGGCGTTTCCTGGCGGTTATGATCAAGACTTGTGGTTACTTGATCTATGGGCACGAAATCTGCATGATAAGTTTCGTTAATGGTCGATTTTGAAGTGCTTAACATGAAATTATATTCATTGTGGCCTATTTTATTCCAATATGTATACAATTTTTTTACGCCGGCAAAAGTCAGGTCCAAATTAAAGTTCGAGCTCAGATCATCAGTTTCGCCTCTTTCTATCGTTTTGCCGCGAGATCTGCTTCCGGCTTCATATGATATTGTGCTTGGTTGGTTCACCTGGTAATCCAAAACCCATTTTACCCTGCTGGTCAGATCAAAGGTATTATTGGTATGATAATAATCAATTATCGAATCTTTTGGAAGGACCTTATCTTCCGTGTCCGTATAGGTCAAGGTTTTCCTTGCGTCATTTTTGTTGGAAAACCTGAATTCCCCGAAACCCAATGAGTTGGGAGCGACGCTAAGCGAATAGGCGAGTGATTGATAATCATTATTATGTGTCGTACTTCCCGAAAGCAGGTCATCCATGGTATCGTATTGCCTGAATCCGAAATCTACCTGCGCCATTCCGAAGGTGTTGAAGCCTGTTGACAGGTTCCTGTCGTAAGCATGTAAAAACTTGTCAGGATAGTTGCTTATCGGCGTATTGGTTTCTTTTAAGTCGCCGGAGAACCAGAAGCTTGACCAAAAACTTGGGAACGGGGTCATTTTTGTATAAACGTGCTTGAACTCGCTTCCAAGAGGAATGGATGTGCCGCCCATAGGGGCAAAATCAGCGTCTATTTTCTTGTAATCGGCGGAGATCTCCAAATTCGAAAATGGCTTGATGCCCCCTCCCAATTTGTATGCGCTTCCTTGTTTTTCATTTACTGACGTCACGATCCCGGCGGTGCTCTGATAATTGTAGTCTATGGAGATGACATCGGCAGTTACGGGGGTTATCAGGAAAAAAGTTAAAACACCGTATTTTCCCGAAGAGTTCGAATCATAATAAAAAGAATATTGGTCGTCCCTGTTCAGTTTTTGGCCGTTCAAATAAACCTGCTCGCTTCCGTCAATGATCTTGTCGGGGCTATGCAAATTCCAGATCTTGTAGGCGCCATTCCCGTTGAATGTCTCATTCGTGCTGACGGTCGTGTAAACCTGGTCGGTCTTTGACCTTGCGAATGAGCCGTTGAAATTAAGGTAGTCCCCCACGTTCAAGGCGAAGTCCGAGCCGACAACATCATGTGATATTGGGCGCTCCGAGGCGCTTGACTGCGCAACGAATTTGAGGATAACCGTGAAATTTATGTCATCTAGGCGGAAATGTTCACCGTCCACGACTATCGGGTCAGTGTTGAAAGTGACACTTGGCGGATCTGTATAATTTATAAAATACTGTCCATCATATACTTCGATGCTGCTGTTCCTTACAAGCCTCTTTATCAGCGAATTCGGGTCGTTCTTTCTCCATATCTGCACTTCTTCTGCGCCCGGAACAAGATTTCGGAAACCCGCCAGATAGTAAGTCATGGTACTTCCGTTCCCCGAGCCGCTGTAGCGGTCGGAAGACCATTTGCTGTAATCGTAGCTGATCTCGACCTCATCGGTGGAAGTAAGCGCTCCGAGGAATTTGATCGTGCCTGTTTTCAATCCATCCGACCTGTCGCCCTGATCGGTCATATAGGCCAGCTTTGTTGCCGGAATGACGACGCCGGTAGAAGCTTCAACAGTAGGGAACACATAATCCGTGCCGTATACAAGAACGACGTTGTTCTTTTTTACTTCAACTTCACTTGTGCCGGTGACGGGCCTGAAGCCCAGATAGATCGTGTTATTATTGTTTATTATGTCACTGCCGGACTTGGTTTCCGTGGCGGAAACACTTGGCGGCGCCGTCCCCCTTTGACCGGATTCTTTTAAATAACTAATGCCGACATTCAATGACCGCGGTACAGCAGGTATGGGCGGAGGAGGCGTCGACGTGGTCACAAGGTATTTATACTTGACTACGATCTTTGCCGTTTGAGGGATATCCGTAAAGAACGTGATCCTGCCAAGGTCATAATCTATCTTGTAATCCAGCTCCCTTACATACGGAATATTATTCACGTATATTGATTCACTTTCTTCAACTATGTCCTTGAAAGAAAGAACATACGGGCCCTTCCCAGTGCCGGGAAGGGTTTCAGATCCTTCAGCGACTTCTATATATTGGTATTCAACGATCAGGGGTTCCATGATCGAGGGCATATTCGGGCCCAGCAATGAAATAGTGCCGTCCTGATAATTGATCATGTAATCCTCGAACTTTTTTAACTGGTTTCCTTTGAATGTCACGCTTTCGCTGTACGGGATAACCGGCACGTTCTTTAATTTATAATTCCCGGTACTTTCCCATTCATATTCTTTGGATAATATTTCGGGAGTGACAAGTTTTGTAATTACCTCCGGGGTCGAGGTAAGGCCGGCAATGATGCCTTCTTTCCATTTTGCCGCAAGGTCCTTGGTCGTTAAATTGGAGACTTTTGCCTCAGAAAGCAAAACAGTGGCAATTGGACGGATGCCAGCCACAACAACCTCTTCCCCCTTTATTGTGGCGCTGCGTATTTCTGCCGTAGTTACTCCGGATGCTATTATTGAATCCAGGTGCTTCTTGATAAGATCTGCCCTTATATTTGCAGGAGTTTCGCCGGATATTTCATGAACGGTCAAAGCGGGCAAATTATTTATATAGACAATATAAGCATTCATGGCTTCAGCGGTCCCAACTTTTACTTGAAGAGGAAGGATCACGGCCTCTTTTGAGATCAATTCCTTTGGGATCTCAAGCTTTGTTGGAAAGATATCCATCATTTGCTTTATTGATTTTTCTATTTTTTTAGCTGGCATGCCAAGAAGTGTGGGATCGACCGTTAAGCTCGTTTGAAACCCGATAAAATCTCTTTTTGAGACCGTCGGGAAGAATATATCTATTAAGTTGGTGAACTCATAGGAATATTTAAATTCATCATCCGGAGAGAGGATCCTGGAAAAAGTGATCTTTCCGCTGAAGTAGTCTATCGAGTAATCTTTCCCCTGAGAAAGGGGAACATTGTTCAATTCAACCCTTTCAGAATCCTCTATTATTGAGCCGTGACCCAAGTTATAAGGGCCTTTTGTATTATTGCCTCTTTGGGACACAAGGCCCTGGGTCTCGCTTTTTGATTTTGAAGAAGGGACAAAAGTAAGGTCGTACCAATTATCCTTTGACGTGATCATGATGCCGTTCAAATACTTGGAAGTCGAAACAAATTCATTTTTGCTGAAGTTCGCTTGAAAATCCCCGAAAGTCAGTTCTGTCTTGTCATATGTTACCTTTACATCAAATTTATCCGGCAAGTCAGGCTGCTGTTCGAGATCGTATGATACGGAGAGTTTATCGGTCAGTTTGCCGACTATGCGCAATTTCAATTGTTCCTGCCACGGTCCTCCCGCATAATATCCGCCCAGCATCGCTTGTGCCTGGAACAAATTCTGCGCTTCGTCAACGTTAAGGCTTGTATATCTATATTGCTTAAAACCGGTCACATCTATTTGGGGATAGGTATCAGCAAAAGAGATGCTGGTTTTTAAAAATAAGACAAAAAGGAGACATACGGTCGCGAAAAGACCTGCGCGGACGATTAAATTAACTTTTAAATTTTTTGGCAGCAATTACTGCGTTGTGCCCTCCAAATCCAAACGAATTTGAAATTGCAGCACGCACAAGCATTTTTCTTGCATTTCCCGGCACATAGTCCAGATCGCATTCAGGGTCCGGGTTTTCAAGGTTAATTGTCGGCGGGACAATATCATTTTTTATGGCCAGCACCGTTGCTATGAATTCCACGGCTCCCGCGGCTCCAAGCATGTGCCCGATCATTGATTTATTGGAACTTACAGCGATCTTTTTTGCACGATCACCAAAAAGCGTTTTTATTGCCATCGTTTCGAATTTGTCATTAAGATCAGTGGATGTTCCGTGAGCGTTTATGTGGTCAATGTCTTCAGGTTTAAGCCCGGCGTCTTTAATTGCCAGGGCCATTGCCCTTACAGCTCCTTCACCTCCCGGAGCAGGCGCGGTTATGTGATGAGCGTCCCCGCTCATGCCGTACCCGGCGAATTCAGCGTAAATATGAGCTCCTCGCCTCAATGCATGTTCAAGAGATTCTAGAACGACTATTCCACTTCCTTCCCCCATCAAGAATCCGTCCCTATCCCTGTCAAAAGGCCTTGAAGCGCGTTCGGGTTCATTGTTCCTTGTTGTAAGCGCCCTTGCTGCGGCAAATCCCGCTATCCCAAGAGGTGTGATGGCAGCTTCAGCTCCGCCGGCGACCATTATATCCGCATCTCCCCGCTCGATTATTTTTGCCGCATCGCCTATCGAATTAGTCCCGGAAGCGCAGGCTGTGACAGTGCAGCTGTTCGGCCCTTTCAAGCCGAGATTTATCGAGACCAGTCCCGCAGCCATGTTCGCTATCATCCACGGGACCATGAAGGGAGAGCACTTATCGGGGCCTTTTTCAAAAAGGACCCTCGCCTGTTCCTCCAGAAAACCGATCCCTCCTATACCGGAACCTATAATCGTGCCGGCGCGGTTCGCGTTGTCAGCCGTTATGGAGAGCTTCGCGTCCTCAATGGCGATCTTTGCTGCGGCAATGGCGAACTGAATGAACGGCACTATCCGCCTCGCATCCTTTTTATCCATATAAAGGTTCGGGTCAAAATCCTTGACCTCCGCGGCTATCTGGCACGCGAAATTGGTCGGATCAAAATGCGTGATCCGTCCTCCGCCAGACTTTCCGGCAATAAGATTGCTCCAGAACGCTTCTTTTCCCGTTCCGATCGGTGTTACGCAGCCAAGGCCTGTTACAACAACCCTTACTTTTTGCATTCTTCAGCCTCTTTCACAAGCTCGTTAAGCACTTCAACTGCAGGGCGTATCCTTTTGTCCTTTATTTTCCAGACATGTCCTCCAGAAAAAACAATGCCTTCTTCAACATTGCCCTGCTGGGAATTAATAAGAGCCTGGACAATGCAGTATTCAAGGGAACATTTTTTCAAGCAGTAGTCGCAGCCGATAGGTTTCGGAGCGGTCTTGCTAAGTATTTTTTCCACGAACTTTGTCTTGATCGCTCTTCCTGGCATGCCGACAGGGCTTGAGATAAGGACAACATCCTCTTTCTTGGCATTCTGGTAGACCTTTTTGTATTCCGGGGCAGCGGCGCACTCGTTGGTAAGAACGAACCTTGTCGCTATCTGTACACCGTTCGCGCCTAGCTTGAACATTTTCACTATGTCACAGCCATCAGTTATACCGCCCGCAGCTATGACAGGCAGATCGGTAACTGCCCTTACTTCGGGCAATATCATTTCGATCGACCTGTCTGTTCCAAGATGTCCGCCTGCTTCAGTTCCTTCCACGACAATAGCTGCAGCGCCGCATCTAGTCGCTGTCTTTGCAAGCTTTGCGGAGGATACAATTGGAAGTATCGGCGTGTTGGATTCCTTTCCTATCTTGAAAATGTCCCTTGAGAATCCCGCGCCGGTCGTTATGAAGCTTATCTTTTCGCTTATCGCGGTGTTTACGGCTCCAAGGAATTCCCTTGCGGCGAACATTATGTTTATTCCCACAATGCCGCCTTTTGCGATCTCCTTGGCTTTCCGGATCTCCTCCCTCAATTCTGTGAGGTCCATTCCGGATGCGCCAATAACACCTATGGCGCCGGCAGCTGCAACAGTGCCTGCAAGCAGGCCTGTAGATATTTTTACCGCCATACCTCCCTGCACTATAGGTATTTTTGCTACAAGGTTACCGATTTTAAGCTCAGGAAGCTTCAAAATACTCCTCCTGCTAAACATTGATTCTCGGAATCCAATTAACAGATTTCTGAAATAATAAAAATATAATTTATCTTATCCTCCTTAATCCCGCGATATGCGGGACTTCGGCGGATTTCACTTTTTAGAGTGAGATAAAATATAGTTCACAGTATCGCCTACTGTTTTGATCTTTTCTGCTTCTTCATCCGGGATCTCCAGCCCGAAAGCTTCCTCAAGCGCCATGACCAATTCCACGGTATCCAAAGAATCGGCGCCGAGGTCATCAACAAAAGAAGCTTCTCTCTTTACTTCGTCCTCTGACACACCAAGCTGATCCACAACTACTTTCTTTACCTGTTCAAATGCTTTAGCTTCATCCATTTACGTTTCTCACCCCCTCCCTAAAGAAAATCCAAAATCCAAATGTCAAAATACAAAGAAAATCACAAATCCAAAAACCCAATCTCAAATCACATATACATGCCGCCGTTAACGTTCACAACCTGACCAGTTATGTAGTCCGCATCGGCACATAAAAATACAACAGCTTTCGCAATATCTTCCGGAGTTCCCAGTCTGGTAAGAGGGATCTGTTCGCTCAAGCGTTTTTTTACGTCATCTGACAATTTTTGCGTCATTGCCGTGTCGATAAATCCGGGCGCTATGGCATTGCAGGTGATGCCTCTTGAGGCAAGCTCCCTGGCCACGGTCTTTGTAAGACCTATTGCCCCGGCCTTTGCAGCCGAGTAATTCGCTTGTCCAAAATTTCCCATTTCACCAACTATCGATGCGATATTAACTATTCTACCCCACCTGTTTTTCATCATCAAGGGGGCTATTGCTTTTGTGCAAAGGAACATCGATCTAAGGTTCACCGAAAGCACTGCATCCCAATCTTCTTCCTTCATCCTTATCAAGAGATTATCCTTGGTTATGCCGGCATTATTTATAAGTATATCTATCTTCCCGAATTCCTTTACCGCCTGTTCAACTGAAGCCGCGACATCACTTGCATCCGCCACATTTGTTTTTACTGCGATGGACTTTACTCCAAGTCCGACGATCTCTTTCGCGGTGGTATTTGCAAGTTCGATATTTATGTCTGAAACGATTATATCTGCACCTTCTTTTGCGAGAGCCTCAGCTATCGATTTGCCGATCCCCTGTGCGGCGCCCGTCACCAAAGCAACGCGTCCTTTTAATTTCATTTTTTTACCTCCTGGCCGGGATGCCAGCTCCCGAGGAAATCCCCCAGCATAGCTGCATCGCCGACATTATATATCTTTGATCTTGGATTTATCTTCTTTATCAGGCCCGTCAGGACTTTTCCAGGACCTACTTCTATGAATGTATCAAATCCGTCATTTGACATCTTCATTATCGAATCTTCCCATAAGACAGGAGATGTCATCTGTTTGATAAGAAGTTCTTTTATCGTTGATGCGCTTGTGACGTAATCAGCGGTAACGTTCGATACCACAGGGATAGAAGCACCCTTGATGGTGATCTTGTTCAATTCCTCAGCCAAGCTGTCAGCAGCCGGCTTCATCAAACTTGAATGGAAAGGAGCGCTCACCTGCAGCTCGATAACTCTTTTTGCACCGGCTTCCTTGCACAACCTTGAAGCTTCAGCAACTCCAGCGACTTTACCGGAGATCACGATCTGCCCGGGGCTGTTGATATTAGCCGCTTCCACAATTCCCTTTGATGATGCCTTAATGCAGATATCATTCACGATATTGCGGTCAAGGCCAAGTATCGCGGCCATAGTGCCTTCCCCGATCGGGACAGCCGTCTGCATGAACTTGCCTCGTAAATTTACAAGCTTCACCGCATCTTTAAAACTAAGCGATCCCGCGGCATAAAGAGCCGTATATTCTCCCAAACTGTGTCCCGCGACGGCTTCCACATCGATCTTTCCGAATGACCTTAAGGCTTCAAGGCACATCGCTGATACCGTCAATATCGCAGGCTGGGTGTTCTCGGTTTTTTTAAGCTCGTCTTCAGGCCCTTCAAAGCATAGTTTGGAAAGATCGAACCCGAGGGACGCATTCGCTTCATCGAAGAATCTTTTCGTGTAGCTGAATTTCGCTATCAGGTCCTTGCCCATTCCCATATATTGGGAGCCCTGGCCTGGGAACACAAAAGCTATTTTTCCCACTTTATCCTCTAACCTCTTTCAATTTCCTTGTAAGCTTCGGAACGACCTCGAACAAGTCGCCGACTATTCCGTAAGTCGCCACCTTGAATATCGGCGCGTCAGGATCCTTATTGATCGCGACTATGATATCCGATGAACCCATGCCGGCAAGGTGCTGTATCGCTCCGGATATTCCGACAGCGATATAAAGTTTCGGGCACACTGTCTTTCCCGTCTGCCCGACCTGGTGATGTGAAGATATCCATCCCGCGTCAACTGTCGCGCGGGAAGCGCCGACGGCGCCGCCTATGACCCCGGCAAGCTCTTCAACGAGCTTGAAATTCTCGGGCGCCTGGAGGCCCCTTCCTCCGGAAACGATTATTTCCGCTTCGGCAAGATTTACTTTTGATGTTGTGTCCTTGATCACGTCGACTATATTGACCAGGAGATCGCTTTGAGCGATCATCGGAGTTGACTTGATGACCTGTCCTTTCCTTGAATGGTCAGGCGTCGCACGCTTAAAGACCTTCGGCCTTACTGTGGACATCTGCGGCCTGTGGTTCTTGCATATGATGGTAGCCATAATATTCCCGCCGAAAGCCGGTCGGGTCTGCATTAGAAGTTTTGTTTCTTTGTCGATGGCAAGTCCTGTGCAGTCGGCGGTAAGCCCCGCGTTGATACGCGCGGCAATCCTTGATGCCAGGTCCCTTCCTGTGGTCGTCGCGCCGAATAGCACTATCTCCGGCTTGTGCTGCCTTATCATGTCGGAAATAACAGTAGAGTAGGGGAGTGTGGTGTAATGTTTAAGTTCAGGCGCAACTGCCAGGTAAACTTTGTCAGCCCCGCATTCGATCAATTCCTTTGTCTCTTTTTCAATGACAGCATCACCAAGAAGGAGAGCGCAGAGCTCCACGCCAAGATCTTTTGCCAGTTTTCTTCCTTCGCCGAGAAGCTCAATGACTACCGGATGTACAGCCCCCTCGTACTGTTCCGCGAACACCCAGATGTTCTTGTACTGGCTTTTATCAACGACATGCACATCTTCCTTAGTTATTTCTATGGCATTGAATTTGCATGAAGAGGGGCAGGCGCCGCAGAGATTGCACTTGTCCATGTCTATTATGGCTTTTCTGTTCTCGACTTTTATGGCGCCGAGAGGGCATGCCGGAATGCACAGCTTGCACCCGATGCACTTATCATTAATTACTTTTATGCCCATTCAGCAGACCTTCCTGTCCCTTAATTTTTTAACGAGAACGTCGACCATTTCATCAACTGAGCCGTTAAGTATTTCCCCGCCGCCTTTCGGGGGAGGCGTGAATATCTTGACGACGGAAGTCGGCGAGCCTTTCTGCCCGATCTTTCCGTCTTCTGCATTTATGTCTTTAGCGCCCCATATTGGGATCACGGCGCTCTTTGCCTTGATCTTTCCCTTGAAAGATGGCATCCTGGGTGTGTTCATCTGTTTTACAACGGTGATGAGAGCGGGAAGTTTAACTTCAACAATTTCATTTGTTTCTTCAAGGAGCCTGTTCACTTTCATAACTCCATTATTTATTTCAACGCCTACAGCGAACGTAACTTGAGGAATGTTGAGGAACTCGGATACCCCGGGGCCGACCTGTGCAGTGTCGCCGTCGATCGCCTGTTTTCCGCAGATCACGAGATCGAAAGCTCCAAGTTTTCGGATAGTTGACGCAAGAGTGTACGATGTCGCCCAGGTATCCGAGCCCGCGAAAGCCCTGTCCGATATCAACACGGTTTCGTCAGCCCCCAGCGCAATAGCATCCTTCAATGTATTTACGGCCTGAGGCGGGCCCATGGTGATGACCGTGACTTTTCCGCCGTGCTTATCCCGCAGTTGAAGTGCCGCCTCAATGGCATTCTCATCGAAAGGATTGATTATGCTCTCAACACCCTCCCTTATCAGGGTGTTGGTCTCTGGATTTATCTTAACCTGGGTTGTGCCGGGGACTTGTTTTATGCAGACAACGATGTTCATTTCTACTTCTTCGCTGCCAGCTCCTTAATAAGTTCCAGGGAAATGACATTGCGCTGGATCTGGTTCGTTCCTTCGTATATCTGAGTTATCTTGGCGTCCCTCATCATCTTCTCGACGGGGTATTCTTTCATGTAGCCGTATCCGCCGAAGATCTGTACCGCATCGGTGGTGACCTTCATTGCCGTGTCTGACGCGAAAAGTTTGCACATGGCGGACATCTTTGACGTCTCTTCGGAGCCCGAATCAATGGATCTTGCCGCCGCGTACACGAGACATCTTGCCGCCTCGGTCTGTGTCGCCATATCCGCAAGCATGTGCTGTACTGCCTGGAAAGTGCTTATCTTTGCCCCGAATTGCTCTCTCTGCCTTGAATATTTAAGCGCTTCATTCAGCGCTCCCTGGGCTATTCCGACAGCCTGAGCGGCGATGCCGGGTCTTGTCCTGTCCAGGGTCTTCATTGCAACTATGAATCCCATTCCTTCTTTTCCAAGCATCTGGCTTTTATGTACCTTGCAGTCCTGGAAAACAAGCTCACTCGTGGCTGAAGCCCTGATCCCCATTTTATTCTCTTTCTTGCCGAAGGTGAATCCGGGCATGTCTTTTTCGAGTATGAAAGCGGAGGCGCCTCTTGCTCCCTTTTTCCTGTCCGTTATCGCGATAACGGAATATGTGGATGCCTCGCCGCCGTTCGTGATCCACTGCTTTGTCCCGTTAAGTATGTAATAGTCCCCGTCTTTTTTTGCGGTGGTCTGCATGCCTCCGGCGTCAGATCCCGCATTCGCCTCAGTCAGGCCGAAAGCGGCAAGTTTCTTTCCTGCTGCGATATCCGGAAGATATTTTTGTTTTTGTTCCTCTGAACCGAACATTATGATCGGCATTGTTCCAAGGCCTGTTGCCGCATATGCGAGAGCAATGCCCCCGCATATAATGCTGAGTTCTTCGGTCGCAATGCAGTACTCAAGAGTTCCTCCGCCGATGCCGCCATATTTTTCCTCTATGGCGATCCCTGTGAGATTCGCCTCCGCAAGGGCTTTTACCACTTCCCATGGGAAGCGGCCTGTTTCGTCCAGCTCTGCCCTGAGAGGAAGCGCTTTCTCGACGGCTATTTTTCTCGCGAGCTCCTGGACCATTTTCTGCTCTTCGGTGAATCCATAATCCATTTTACTTACCTCCTACCACTTGACGACGTTAGCGCCGTATGTCAGGCCTGCCCCGAAACCAGCCAGGACAACGATGTCCCCCTTTTTTATCCTTCCTTCTTTTACCGCTTCATCTAATGCTATGGGGATTGAGGCTGCCGAGGTGTTTCCGTATCGGTCGAGGTTAACATATACTTTATCCTTTGACAAGCCAAAAATCTTCATCGCGAAATCGATTATCCTTGTGTTGGCCTGGTGGGGGATAAGTATGGAAATATCGGAAGTTTTCAACTTGGCTTTTTCAAGGACCGCCTTGACGCATTTCGGAAGGACTTTCACTGCGAATTTGAAAACTTCCTTGCCGTCCATCCAGATGAACCTTTTTTTGGCTTCGGGATCCCTGGATCCTCCGCCCGGCATTATCAGGTACTTTCCTCCGCTTCCCTCGGCGCCCAGGTAATTCGCTATCACGCCGCTTCCGTCAGTTGTCGCTTTAAGCACCACAGCTCCGGCTCCGTCGCCGAACAAGATGCATGTATTCCTGTCGGTCCAGTCAAGGTATTTTGTGAGGGTATCCGCCCCTATGACCATTACATTATTATATAGGCCTGATTCTATGAAACTTGATGCTACGGCAAGGGCATAATTGAATCCCGTACATGCTGCCGAAACGTCAAGCGCAGCCGCATTAACGGCGCCGAGCTTATCCTGGATTATGCAGGCAGTTGAAGGGAATAGCATGTCGGGGGATGAAGTGCCGATGATTATAAGCTCAAGTTCCTTGGGATCGATCTTGGCGGACTCCAAAGCCTTTTTTGCCGCGATGAGGGCGAGATCGGAGGTCGCTTCATTATCAGCCGAGATCCTGCGCTCCCTTATCCCGGTGCGTTCCCTTATCCACTCATCGGATGTCTCGACCATCTTTTCAATGTCAGAGTTCTTGAGCACCTTTTGAGGCACATACGAACCCACGCCAATAATAGAAGCCCGCCTCATCTATGCTTCCCCGACTTTCGAGATATATTCAACGACACGTCCCTCCACCGATTCCACTGCGACCCTTATCGCGTTCATTATGGCTTTTGATTTCGCCCTTCCGTGGGCTTTAACAACAACGCCGTTTATCCCCAGAAGCTCCGCCCCGCCGAACTCATCATAATCAACTTTCTTTTTCAGCCTGATCAGGGAAGGTATAAGGAAGAGCGCTGCAAATGTCGCAAGCGGATGGCTTTTGATCTCGCCCGCGAGCATTTCAAAAATGAATGCCGCGGTGGTTTCCGCGAATTTCAGCAAAAGGTTGCCGGTGAAGCCGTCGCATACGACAACGTCTATCTTGCCCGCGAATATCTCCTTGCTTTCCACCATGCCTGCGAAATTGATGGTTTTTTCTTCCTTAAGAAGCGGATATGTGCTTGTGGTAAGTTCGTTTCCCTTTTCGGGCTCCTCGCCGATATTTACAAGCCCAACCTTCGGATTGTCTATATGGAGGACATATTTGGAATAAACAGTGCCCATTTTTGCGAAATATACGAGATGCGTCGGCTTGCAGTCCACGTTAGCGCCCATATCAAGCAAAAGAACCTTGCCTTTTTTGGACGGGAATATCGTGGCCAGCGCCGGCCTCTCGATGCCGGATATCCTGCCGAGGCCGAAAAGTGAAGCCGCCATTAATGCGCCGGTATTGCCTGCGGAAACAAAAGCATCCGCCTTTCCTTCCTTTACAAACGCGACGCCTTTTACGATCGATGAATCCTTTTTCTGCTTTATAGCCTGTATGGGGGGCTCGCTTGTGGAAATTACCTCGCTTGCATTTTGCACGTGTATCCTGGGGTCATTTTTATGTTTCTTAAGTTCTTTTAGTATGCGGGACTGCTGTCCGACAATGGTTATCTCGATATTCGGCAGCAGGGAAAGGGCCATGAGCGCGCCTTTTATCGTTTCGGAAGGGGCGTGATCCCCGCCCATTGCATCAAGCGCTATGCGGATCAAGACTTGGGCTTCTCCTCTTTGCCCGCCTTGGCTTTTTCTTCCTGAGCCTTGCCTTTAGCAGGTTTTTTCTTTTCCTCGGTCTCTATTTTAAGGACCATCCTTCCCTGGTATGTGCCGCATACAGGGCATGCATGGTGGGATAAGACTTTTGAGTGGCACTGCGGGCAATCCGCAAAGTTCATTGGCTTTAGTTTCCAGTTGGCGCGCCTTGTGCGCGTCCTTGTGTTCGAATGTCTTTTTTTAGGTACCGGCATTTTATTTTCCCTCCATTAACTTGATAGCCGCGAGCTTCGCAAGTCTCGGGTCTATCTTCTTTTTCTTGTCCACCGCAGGCTCCGGGAGCTTGCAGGCCTTGTTGCATAAAGGCTTTATGGGCAGATCCACCATGATGTTCTGCCTTATGGCCTCATCCAGGTCAATGATGTTGTCTTCGCTTATCTCGAAAACAAAATCTTTTTCCTTGAGCTCTATTTCCTCTCCCGCTTTCTTGACGCGGGGGATAGAATGCTTTTTACTGTACTCTTCCTCGATCCTTATGTCGACCGGCAGGTCAAAATCCTTAAGGCACCTGCAGCAAGTCATCCTGACCGTGGTCTTGAGCGTACCGGAGACCAGCACCGTCCTGCCCGTGTTCGTCAATTTAAGCTTAACATTGACAGGGGATGTTAAGTTCAGGCTGTCTTCTTTATCCGCATTGCCTATCGGCGGGAACGATAAGGTTTCGCTTCTGTCGATCTTAAGCTCAGCCCCGAAGCTCTTAAGGAGATCGGTGACGTCGATTTTCATAAAACAAAGCGTGATTATATAAGCGGGGCGCTTGATTGTCAACGGTTAATAAAACAAAAGGACCGGCCAAACATCGATATTTGACCGGCCCGATCAGCTGGACTGCTTTATTATTACCGTTCTATGACGATGAAATTCTGCGGCCGGCCTGACCCTTCCTGCGTCGTGATCCCAATGACCGCGATTTTTTCCGGATCGCCGATCTTGGCAACGACCAGCACGAAATCATTCAGATCAGTGCCATTATCAAGAGTGCCTCTTACCATTCCAGGGGAAATAGCAGGACCAGTGGTGAATTCAAGAGTTGCCATATGATCTGAAAATTGAGGGTCTACATATGTTTCTATGTTAGCGAAGTCAGAGCCATGAATGGACCCGTCTGACTCTCCCGTTGCTCCGATCGCCTGGGTCTCGCCTGAATTATTGGCAGGATCATAATTGAACATCACTCCCCTGAATATTTTCCCTTTCACTGCGTTTTGCGCATCGGTTCCATCCAGGATATCCGCCTCAGCCGAGGCGCCGGCAATTCCCCCGCGGCCCGGGCCGGCATCCCCCGCAAAAACTCCGGAAGGTGTGACAAATATCTTCATGTCTTGAGTCGGATTTGAGAAAATACCATTCGAGAAAACAAAACCTGATTGAGGGCCGGAACTTTCGGCAATAACATTGCCGGCAAAGTTCTGTTGGAGAACTTCAAAAGTATATGTTGACCCGGTAATGACCTCTGCGGTCCCGTATGCAGCATCAGTGCCTAGCCAGCCTGCCCAGGGTATTGTTATAAAATTACATATTGTCCCATTGGATGGCGCGGAGGATGCCGAAGCGGCGCAGACTATCACTTTGTCGCTGTTACTGTCTCCGGTCGGTTTGACCAGAAGCATTGTATTCGGGAATTCAAGGAAATAAGCGGTCGATCCCTCGGGGGGCTTATTCGACGATCCGGAAGAAGAATTGATCCATGCCTTGCAGAATTTGCTCGGGAGGACTTCATAAGTGCCGGAAACTTCAAAGGTCATTGTATAATTTTTTCCGCTGAACGTCCCGGCGGTCGTGCTGGTGGCGGTTATTACCCATTTCCACAGATCTCCGCCGCTCTGGGTCCCGTAATATGTCGTTCCTGATACGCCGCCTCCGCCTCCGCTCGAGGGGGCTGCGCCGCAGCCGTAAATGAAGGCAAGGGACAGGACGACCAATGCGAGAAGGTACCAGGGCAAAAACTTCTTGAACATTTTATTTCCTCCTTTTAAATATTATTAACAAATAGGAATTATGAACCTGTGAGATTAAAAAATCAACATGCAATTACCAATAACCAATATCCAATTTCAAATTAATTTCCAATTACCAATTTCCAAACTTGATCATTGGTAATTGGGATTTTATTTGTCATTGGCAATTGGACATTGGTTATTTAGCCCTGGGGTGCGCCTTGTCATAGATCGATTTCAACTTTTCCTTGGTAAGATGCGTATATATTTGAGTTGTTGAGAGCGAAGAATGGCCCAGCAATTCCTGGACTATCTTAAGGTCAGCTCCGCCGCTTAAGAGATGCGTCGCGAACGAATGCCTTAGAGTATGCGGCGTCACGCGTTTTTCGATCCCGGCTTTTTTTGCGTATTTCCTTATCATCCGCTCCACGGACCTGCTTGTCAGCTTTGTCCCCCGGCGGCCGAGGAATAATATTTTTTCGTCTCCGGCGATTATTTTTCTGGCTTCAAGATATTTTCTTATCGCTGATATCGAATGGGAGCCGATCAGGACTATCCTTTCCTTGTCGCCTTTTCCCTGGACAAGCACTTCGCCGCTTTCCAGGTCGACGCTGTCAGCCCTCAGCTTCGCGATCTCTCCGACCCTCATGCCTGAAGCATAGATCAACTCGAGTATCGCAAGGTCGCGGGGACCGTTCTTGAACTTTAAATTGACCGCGTTCAAAAGCTTGACTACCTCTTCAGGATAAAGAAAAGACGGCAGTCTTTTCCCGAGCTTTGGTGTCAATATGTGCTCGAAAGGGTTCAGTTTTATCTTTCCTTCGCGGAAAAGGTACCTGAAGAACGCCCTGCAGGATGATATTTTTCTCGCAACGGATTTCTTTGAGAAATTCTTCAGCTCAAGCCAGCGGAGATAGTTCCTGGCGAACGCGGGATCTATCCTCTGCGGATTCTCGAAAAGCGAACCTTTGGTCTTGACGAAGACCAGGAACTGGTTGATGTCCCTTATGTATGCGAGAACGGTGTGCGGTGATAAATTCAGCTCATTTTTAATATAGGAATGAAAAGGCTCAACGAACGGCTTCATTTATTCAAGCCCGTAGAGGCTTTTCTTGTCAGGAGTAAGCTCAACATACTTGCCTTTATCCTTGACCCATTCTTCCCTTTCAGGGACGGGGCGAAGATCTATATGCACCGTGCCGTCGTCCAGATTAAGCCCGATCCCTTTTATCTCTTCGATCCCCCTTGCAAGCTTGAACAGTTCCTGAGGCTTCATTCCGTCTACATATATATGGGCAGCCTTGCCGCGTAAGTGGAAGCTTTTCCTTCCGCCTCCGAGTTTCTCGTTTTCCGCCTCGCACCTGTAAGCGCTTTTTATCTTGATCGGCTTGTTCAGCTTCACAGTTAACGCCTCAAGCGCGCCGACAATTCCGAGATGTATCTTGTATTCCTTGCTTGCCTTGCACGCATCGCACCTGCAGAAAAAATCCTGGTGATTGAAATGCTCGCTTAAGTTTCCCACGTGGACATTTTAACATACGGATGATATACTTTCCTCAATTTTTTGGATCAGGAGGAAATTCATGGCAAAACAAAGATATTTATTTACATCAGAATCTGTGACAGAGGGACATCCGGACAAGATGTGCGACCTGATATCTGATTCAGTCCTTGACGCGATAATTGCAAAAGAGCCGGCATCCAGGGTCGCGTGCGAATCTTTCACGACGAACGGATTGGTCCTGGTTGCGGGCGAAATAACAACGGGCTGTTATGTTGATATCCCGAAGCTAGTTCGGAGCACCATTAAGGATATAGGATATACCAGCAGGGAGATAGGCTTTGATTATGAAACATGCGGTGTTCTTGTTTCGATCAAGGAACAATCAAGCGACATCGCGATGGGCGTGGATAAGAGCTTTGAGGCAAAAGAAGGCCATGTTGTCCACGAAGACCTTGCCCATCTCGGGGCAGGGGACCAGGGGCTGATGTTCGGCTACGCGACCGATGAGACAGCCGAGCTGATGCCGTTGCCGATCACTTTAGCGCACAAATTAACTAAGCGGTTGGCTTTTGTGAGAAAAAAAGGCATTCTGCCTTACTTAAGGCCGGACGGCAAATCACAGGTCACCGTTGAATATGAAGGCAACAAGCCGGTAAGGGTGGACAGCGCCCTCATCGCAGCACAGCATGACCCTCACGTGAGCCATGCAAAGATCAAGTCCGATATCATCAAGCATGTCATTAAATATGTGATACCGGAAAAATACCTAGACAAGAACACGAAATATTATGTCAACCCGACGGGCAGGTTCGTTATCGGCGGACCCCAGGGCGACACCGGACTTACCGGCAGAAAAATAATAGTTGATACTTACGGCGGAAGCGCGAGGCACGGCGGAGGATGCTTCTCGGGAAAAGACCCGACAAAAGTGGATAGGTCCGGCTCCTACATTATGAGATACGTTGCAAAGAACGTCGTTGCCGCAGGGCTCGCCAACAAATGCGAGGTCCAGGTGGCTTATGCCATCGGCGTGGCAAAACCCTTATCCGTGTCCGTGAACACGTTCGGTACGGGTAAGATAGCCGATGAAAAGATAAACAAGATAATCGCCGAGCATTTTGACTTCAGGCCGGGCATGATAATCAAAGAGCTTGACCTGAGAAGGCCGATATACAAGCAGGTGGCGTCATACGGCCACTTTGGAAGGACCGATCTTAATCTTACCTGGGAGAAGACGGATAAGGCTAAAATCCTGAGGAAGGCTGCTGGGCTATAGAAGCCGGGACAACGGGCTTTATAACCCTGTTGTATATATCGAAAAGACCGTATAACCCGAAATCTTCGGCCCTTGGTATATAAGTTGTCGGGGTAAGATCTGCGCCGCTCTTAAGCGCTTCTATCATTTCCTCGCTCGGCGGTTTATAAACAAACTGATAGGCGACCTTTGCTTTTGGGGAGTATGGAAGCTTCCATCCATCATAAGTAACTATGATAGCGTTGCTGACAAAACCCTCTGTTCCATTTAAGGGATCATTGACGATCTTCCCGTTTACGTACATTGTGCTTGTATGTCCGCCGTCCAGACCAATTGCATTGTCAGCCCCGGCTTCCTTCATGATATTGGATAGTTCATCATATGTGACCCCGGCGTATTTCGCAGAATGCGAGCGCGCCTCCGGCGCAAAAAGTCGTTGTCTATCCACCACCACGAAGATAAGTTCTTTATCCTTGGAGACCCCGATGGCTGTCCTTGAATTAGGCGCGAGCATCTCATTATTGAATTTTTCTGTCACGAGACTCTCCTTGTGAACAGCCTGCCCGTCTTTCACGAGAAGCGGCCCCCCTGTTATCGCCTGATCAACATCTTTCCATTTTCCTGCCAGGTCATAAACAAGCCCGATCTTATCCGACCTTTTTGTTTTTGCCGCAAAATCCGTTGTCCAGCCTTGAAGAGAGACGACAAAACCGTTTTTTGGTATTGGAGAGTTGCCGTTCACGATATCTTTTATTGAACCGTCTGCTTCAACAATTATCTCTATTCCTGTTCTGTTCGTCCTGGTCGTATCGCCGTATTCGTTCGTGTATATTACCACTTCATTTTTTTTCCTAGGCCTGTTAACTCCCCATATGGGCACGCTTTTTTTATTGTTCAGGTCCAGAACGTACCCCTTTGTTCTTGGGATCCCGAAAACGATGTCCTTGTCTTTCGTGATGCCCACAGCGGTCCTTTCCAGGATCGATTTATTAACTATTTGGCCGTCTATTATCATGAAACCGACGGGAAGATGCAGCTTTTTCCTGGCTTCAAAGAATGATCCGTTTATCGCTGCGATCGCATTGCCCCTTAATGCTATATCGCTTGTCTTTTCAAGGTTCCCGATAATGCCTTTTGCAAGAGAGGGCCTTACATTTATCTTGTCATTCTTTAGATCGATCTTTAAGACGTGAACATGAAGCGGGCCTGTATCGGTGAACCTTTTGAAATGAGCGTAATTTATTCCGGCGGCTACTTGCTTCTGCCACACGATAATGCTTTTATCCTGATCACAAGAACATTCAAGGGCAAAGAGGATTACCAGCGCAGCTGCAAGGAACAGGTCATTTATTTTCAATTTCATTGATTCTTTGCGCATAAATATCGTAGGAGCCGAACCTGAAATCCGTCCAGACAACAACTGCCCCGCCTTCCCCGTCGTCGGATAATTGCGGCCCTCTGGCCCCGCCTTTGGTCAAGCATATCGGCACACCGTCTTTTTCCCAGAGAACCCCTCCTGACCCTGAAAGTTTCTGGGCATAAATGTTGTAGCTCTCATTGTTCCTGTAGTCTTCCCAAACGATTATCGTTGAAAGTTCCTTGCTTTTGACAAGTTGCGGGGCGTACTGCGTGCCGGGGGCAGTGCAAATTTCGACCCCGTCTTTGTCCCATATTAGCTTGCCGTCCGTGTCCAACCTTTGAGCGTAAATATCCCAGTTGGCGTTCCTGTAATCCTCCCAGACGAAGATGGCTCCCCCATTGCCGTCCAATATAAGCTTTGGTTCGATCTGGGTGAACGGTACCGCGCATACCGGTATGCCGTCGCAGGCCCATGCGATGGTCCCGTCCTTGCTTAATTTTTGGGCGTATATGTCATAATTGCCGCTGCCGCTGTCCTCCCATGCGATCACTATCTCGTTTTCTAAACTTAAGCTAGGTTTTTTCTGCGATTCCGGCGCCTTGCATACCGCAAGACCGGATTTAGTCCACAGGATATTTCCGCTGCCGCTTACCCTCTGAGCGTAAATATCCGGAGTGTTCAGATTTCTCCTGTATTCAGACCAGGTTATGACCGCCCCTTCTTCGCCGTCCGAATCGATCCTCATGTCCGTTTGCGATCCCTCGGTGCTCTTGGCGGCCACGCCGTCTATCCTCCACAACAAAGAGCCGTTCTTGTCTATTCTTTGCGCATAGACATTGAAAAGGCCTTCTCTTTTCCTTGAATCCTGCCAGGCGATAATGGCCCCATTTTTCAGGTCCTTTGTTAATCTCGGATTTATTTTTATCCCTCCGACCTGGCACAGCTGAATACCGTTCTCGTCCCAAAGGTCGTTCCCGTAAGGATCGATCCTCTGGACGAATATATTGGAAATGCCCGATCTCATATCTTCCCAAATGATTATGGCGCCTCCGTCATCATCGCTTATTAGATCCGGATTATATTGATTGCTTTCAGTATTGCAGATCCTGATCCCGTCCCTTCCCCATAAAAGCTTTCCGTTATTATTTATCTTTTGAGCATAAATGTTCGAATAACCGTTCCTGCTGTCTTCCCATACGATCATATATTCTTCTTTGCTCGTTCTTATTATCCGGGGCTTTTGTTGTGTTACCGATCCGAAACCGGTAACCACTTCAGCGCCATATTCCGCCCAGTTTGCTGAACCACCCATTTCTATTCCCTGGGCATAAACATCAAGCCCCCCATGCCTTTTATCTTGCCATACTATTACGATACTTCCATTGTTTGATATGGATAATTGAGGGAATTCCCCCCCGTAACTTGCACTGCAAACGGTCATCCCGTCAGGCACCCATAATAATTTGCCGCTTTTGTTCACTCTTCTCGCGAATATCCCTCCCGGATCCCTTCTTTGATCCTGCCATGTGATTATCGCGCCATCCATACCATCGGTGACCGCTCTGGGGTTCACTTGATTCCCGGAAGCTGAACACACAGGAGTGCCGTAAGGGTCCCAAAGAGGCGCTCCTGCCGATGACATTTTCTGGCAGAATATATCCGAATTTCCGGTGCCGTTCCTGAAATCGGTCCATATGATTATCGGATTTTCTCCTCCCACGACCTGAGGCCTTTCCTGATTTCCGGCAACATTGCAAACTATTTCCCCGTTTGTTTTCCATAGGATCCTTCCGTCTAAATTTATCTTCTGTGCATATATATCGGCATTCCCATTCCTATAATCCTGCCAGGTGATGACAAAAGAATCTGTTTCACAAGAAGCTATCTGGCTGTACTCCTGGTTTTCAGGTGACTTGCACACGGGGATCCCGTTCACCCCCCACACGAAGCTTCCTTTCGCATCAAGCCTTTGAGCATATGTGTCATAATAATCGCCTCTTTTATCGTCCCAGCATATTATTGCTCCGCCTGATCCGTCAGGAACGATCTTTGGGTACCATTGCGTTCCTTCTTCCGTACACACAGCAATCCCGTCCGATTGCCATTCGGCAGAACCTGTTTTTCCGATCTTCTGGGTATATACATCTTCGCCTTTTCCCGACCGGTAATCATACCAGGTAATTATTGCGCCATCCGCATTGTCGCTGGCGAGCTGCGGTGCCAGCTGGTTAGTCCCGGCTTTGCAAACAGATATTCCATCTTTGGCCCAGATCTTGCTGCCGCTCATATTGATCTTCTGTGCATATATATCTGCATTCCCATTCCTATAATCCTGCCAAGCGATTATCACCGATTTTCCGTCGCTTATTGCTTGGGGAAAGGTCTGGTTCCCTGAAGCTTCGCATACAGCAACGCCTTTTGCTCCCCACAGCTTGACGCCGCTGCTGTCCAGCCTCTGCGTGTAAATGTTCGTGAAGCCATTCCTTTCATCTTCCCAGATTATTATAGAAGAACCATCATTCAGGCTGACCACTTTTGCATTTTGCCGCACGCTTCTTCCCAATGAATCATTTATTACAACGCATTTTTTCCACAAAGTCTTGCCTTCATGATTATTATCGGGCATGGCCAGAGAAAAGGAAGGGGTGGAAATAAGGGCAAACACCAGCATTATGATTATCTTGGGCATCAAGCGGCCTTTGCTAATTTTACGGAAACAACCTTTGAAACGCCGGGTTCTTCCATTGTGATCCCATACATGGTGTCTGCGATCTCCATTGTTTGCTTATTGTGAGTTATAAGCACGACTTGCGTTTGCTTTGAAAATTCCTTTAACAACTTCGTGAATCGATGGACATTCGCTTCATCAAGCGCGGAATCCGCCTCATCCATGAGGCAGAACGGGCTCGGGTGTGTTTTAAGAAGGGCGAATAATAATGCGATCGCGGTAAGGGCCCGCTCGCCGCCGGACATCGCGGAAAGGTTCAGCCATTTCTTTCCTCCGGGACGGGCGATTATTTCAACGCCGCCTTCAAGAAGGTCCTCTCCCTCGGGAGTAACGAGCTTTGCTTCGCCTCCTTCGAACAGGGTCGCGAATATATCGGAGAAGTTCTTGTTGATTATTTTCATGGTTTCAATAAAATCTTCCCTTGCTTTTTCATCCAGCTCTTTGATCAGGGCTGAAAGGTTCTCTCTTGCTGTCGTCAGGTCATTGTACTGGTTCTCGATAAAATTGAACCTCTCTCTCGCTTTTTCAAATTCCTCGGTGGCGAGGAGGTTCACCAACCCGAGCTCTGCTATGGACTTCCTGAAAGATTCCGCTTCTTCCTTTGCCTTTGTGGCGGGCGGGAGGATAAAGTTGCTCGATAAGACATCTTCCACGGTCATCGCGTATTCATTCAACATTTTTTCGCTTATTGCCGTCAGCTCGCCGTCAAATTTCGCCATTGCCACTTCTTCTTTCGAAAGCGCGTCCCTCATCATCCTGTCATCGCTTGTGCCCCCGGAAAGCTTTTTCTCCACAGCCTCGATATCGAGGTCCAGTTTCGACCTGTCTTTAAGTCTCAACTCGTGCTTTTTCGCCAGTTCCTTTTCTTCTTCAGTGATCTTTGGGAGGGATTCTTCAAGCTCTTTTATCCTTTCGATCGTTTGAACGAGCCTCTGCTCCATTTCTTCTTTGTTCCCGGAGCCGATATACTCATTTATCGACAGGATCTCAGCCGTTATTTTGTCTTTTTCGCTCGAGAGGTTCTCTGTCCTGGAAGCGATGCCTGCATGGACGCCTTTGCTGTCCGCATAGCCTGAAAGCAGCTTTTCTTTTTCCCTGACGATGTTGTTGAGTTTTTCGCCGGCGCTGACAAGCTTTTCATTTAAGGACCTGTTCTCGCTTTCAAGGGACTTTATGCTTTCAGAAAGGGAAGATTTTTTGGCGGAGATGTCTTCAAGTTCATTCTTCCTTGCTGATACGCTTCTCTGCGCGAGCTCTATCTCTTCGGAGGTGTTCTTGAGCTCAAGGTCTTTTGACTGCGATTCGTGTTTTACCTTTGCCTGTTCAATGAGGGTTTCGATCTCCCTTTGTTTTGCGATAGCTTGGCCCACTTTGTCCTTCAGACTTCCGCCGGAGATCGTTCCATCCGAGAGGATCAGTTCGTCATTTAGCGTAACATTCTTTATTTTAATGTCATGGCCGTATACAAGCTCCATGCCTATCTCATAGAGCTTGCTTTCGTTCGCTATTTTTGCGGCAAGACCGTGGATCCCGCTGAAAGATGCCCTTAGGGTTTCACTGGAAGCATCTGCAACTTCTTTATCCTTTAACTTAATGTCAAGAGAATCGGAAAGCGACTTGAGCTGTTCGATCTTTTCCGACAATGCCTTATTTTCTTTCGAAAGCTTATCGATAAGTTCTACATCATGCCGCAGCTCTTCTTTTGCAAGCCGCAAGTTGCTTTCAAGCTCTATAAGAGAGTTGCGATCCTGCGACAACGCACCCTCTTTTTCAAGTATCGCGGATTTCAGGTCTAAGACATCGTTCTCAAGCTTCTCCTGCTCGTTCCTGGTGCGGTTTGCGCTTTCTTCCGATCTAGAGAGATCATCGGCCGCATGTTTGAGAGCTTCCATGGAAGAAGAAAGCTCTTTCTCGATCTCTTTTTCCCTGTTCTTAAGGGACGCGAGTTTTGACGAAAGTTCAATGAAATGGGCCTTCGCCTCGTTTATCCTCTCCTCAAGGTTCCTTTTCTTTTCGTTTTCAAGGAGTATGGAGCTTTTGTTCTCTTCATAGGTAAGTTTCGACTGGCTTATCGAAAGCCTCAACCCCTCTATCTCGCCCTCCAGTGTCCTTAGCGCTTCTCTCTTTGATGCCCTCTCATTTTCATACTGCTGGGTAAGGTTCAATCCCAGCTCCATCTGAGATCTAAGGGCGGAGATCTTTTCTTCGATGACTTTTTTCTTCTCGGTAATATTGGCGAGCTGCCTTTTTGAAAGGCCGACCTCCAATGTTTTCAATTTTTCCTTGAGTTCCTTGAACTGCGCGGCTTTCTTCGACTGCTCTTCAAGGACGGACAGCTGGTTCGCGATCTCGCTTTTCAGGTCAGCTATCCTTAGCATGTTCTGTTCAGTGGAGATCAATTTTCTCTCTGCGGCCGTCTTCCTGAATTTGTATTTGTTTATTTTTGCGGCTTCCTCGAATATCTCCCTTCGTTCCTCGGGTTTCGAGGAGAGCACCGCATCAACGCGCCCCTGGCTTATTATGGAATACGAACCTGCCCCGAGACCCGTGTCAAGGAAAAGGTCCTTGATGTCCTTAAGACGGCAGTTTGCCTTATTGATGAAGAATTCGCTTTCGCCTGAACGGAATGTCCTGCGCTTTATGGAAAGCTCTGCGAATTCGGTCTTTATCTTGTTGTCGGTGTTGTCGAGGTCGATCGATACTTCAGCGAGGGAGAGGGACTTTCTGGCGGTGGATCCGGCGAAAATAACTTCCTCCAGAGCAGAACTTCTCAGCTCTTTAGGGTTCTGCTCCCCAAGGACCCATCTGATGGCGTCTACTAAATTGCTTTTTCCACAGCCATTGGGTCCTACAATCGCTGTTATGCTGCCAGGAGGATTAAACTCGATAACTGTTTTATCTGCAAAAGTTTTAAACCCCCTGAGCGAGAGGTTTTTTAGGTACAAAATACCTCCTCCATTTTCATTATATTACCATAGTTTTTTGAGATAGTCAAACAGGTTTCTATTGCAGCTTTCTATTGCCAAAGATATTCCCGTATGATATACTTTTTCGCTGTTGTCCCGATTCTTTATATGTAATAATATGATGTGTTTCGGGATCCCGACTTTATGTCGGGATTGAATTTTAAGGAGGATAAAATTGAAGCCATATGAAGCGATAATAATTTTCAATCCGACCGTTACGGAAGATAAGATCAGCGCGTCCATCTCGAAATTCGAGAAAAAATTAAAGGATTCCGGCGGCGCGGACATAACCACAGCGAAGTGGGGAACAAGAAAACTTGCCTCAGCCGTTAAAAAAGCCAAAAAAGCATCCGAAGGATATTATGTGCTCATTAATTTTAACGGAGAAGGCGCAGTGCCTAACGAGCTCAGGTCGCTCTTGAATGTTTCCGAAGAGGTCATAAGATATTCAGTGATCGTTGCGAAACCTGCCCAGCCCGAACCTATAGAGGAAAAAGTGGAAATAGAACCTTCAATGATCATGCCGCCCCTTCCGACAGAGTCCACTCTGAATGGAACGAAAAGCTCAGGGCAAGAGGAAATACCCGCTTAAATGGCCAACTTAAACAGGATAATACTGATAGGGAACCTTACGGCTGATCCGGAGGTGCGTTTTACCGTGGAAGGAGTGCAGGTCGCTAAATTCCAGCTCGTGGTTGACAGGTTCGTGCAGGAAGGCGCGCCAAAGCAGGTCGACTATATTGATGTTGTAGCCTGGAGGCGCCTTGCCGAGATCTGCGGTCAGTACCTTAAAAAAGGAAAGCCGGTCCTGGTTGAAGGGCGCATTCAGGTAAGGACCTTTGAGAACGAGAACGGAGCAAGAAAATGGGCAACAGAGGTCGTTGCCAGGAGCATAAAGTTGATGGGCTCAGCCGTTAAGGAACAGGCGTCAGGCCCTGTGATCCCGGCGACTTCGGATGAAGTTCCCGGCATTGAAGAACTTCCGGAAGAAGAAAGCGACTTGCCGTTCTAATGTACAACAAAGTATTTTTGATAGGCAATTTAACGAAAGACCCTGAACTCAGGTATACGCCGAGCGGGATACCTGTTGCAAGGTTCACCATCGCCGTTAACAGGCCATCCGCCAAGACAGAAAAAAATGAAGTGGATTTCATCAACGTAGTAGCATGGAGGCGCCTTGCGGAGATCTGCGGAGAATACCTGAAAAAAGGCAGGCCGGTCTCCATTGAAGGAAGACTTCAGATAAGGGATTACGAAAAAGACGGTGAAAAAAAGGTATTCGCGGAAGTCGTCGCGGACGGCATGCAAATGCTCGGTAAGAGGGAAGGATCAGGGACCCAGCCGGGAAAAGTTCAAAATGAGGGGCCAGGCGAAGCTCCAGCATCAGGCGGAGAAGAAATACCTTTTTAGTTCGTTTTTATTCTTTGATATTTGGATTTTGGATTTGATTTTAAGGGGGGTTATTTTTGGGAAAAAAAGACAGGGACCATAAAAGAGACAACAAGGAAGAAAGGCCGCAAAGGAAAAGAAGGAAAAAGGTCTGCATTTTCTGTGCGGACAAGATTGTACCCGATTACAAGAAAATAGAGATGATGAAAAGATTCGTCAACGACAGGGGCAAGATCCTCACAATGAGATCATCCGGATGCTGCGCAAAACACCAGAGGGCCGTGGCAAAAGAAGTCAAAAGGGCCAGACAGCTTGGATTCCTGCCTTACACGGTGGACTGATGAAGATAATCCTTTTAAAAGATGTTAAAGATATAGGTCCGGCTGACACCGTTAAGGATGTTTCCGACGGATACGCCAGGAATTATTTGGTCCCGAAAAATCTCGCGGTCGCCGCGAATGAAGGAACACTTAAGACCCTGGAAGCAAGGATGAAAGCGAAATCGGAAGACCTTGAAAAACAAAAAAGCGCGTTAAAAGAGACCGCGTCAAAGATCGATGGGGCCCAGATCAGCATTCAGGTGGATGTCGGCGAGAACGGAAAGCTCTTCGGATCGGTCACGCATCAGGATATCGCACAAAAAATATATGAATCCCTCGGGATAGAAGTGGACAAGAAGAAGGTCATCCTGGACCAGCCGATAAAAACCATCGGCTCTTTCGAGGTCCCCGTTAAATTCGCCCCCGATATCTCCGCTTTGATAAAAGTGAATGTTGCCGCAAGCTCCAAATAAGCCGGGCGTATATCTAATAAAGGACAGGTCCGGAAAGATAATATATGTAGGCAAGGCGATATCGATCGCAAAAAGGATAAGATCCCACCTAAGGCCCGATTCAAAGCTCGCCCCGCACATAGCTGACATCGATTACATAATTACATCCAACGAACTGGAAGCGCTCGTGCTTGAGGCCGTGCTGATAAAGAAGCATCATCCAAGGTATAACGTTCTTCTAAGGGATGACAAGCAATACCCTTACATAAAATTGACCGTGAACGAAGAATGGCCGAGCATCTCTTTGGTGCGAAAGATCGCTGATGACGGGGCAAAATATTTCGGCCCATACAGGAGCCAGACGGTAAGGGATATATTCAAGCTGGTCAAGAGACTTTTCCAGATAAGGTGGTGCAAGACGTTCAAAAAAAGGGACCAGCCGTGCTTTTACTTTTCCATGCATAAATGCCTTGCCCCATGCGCCAGGGATGTTCCAAGGAAGCAGTACCTGAAAGCAGTGAGGGACATCGAGCTTTTCCTGGAAGGCAAATATGAAGCCGCCATAAAAAAACTTAAAGTTGAAATGGGGGAGGCATCACAGAACAGGGATTATGAAGAGGCGGCGTCAACAAGGGACAGGCTCAGGTTGTTCGAGAAGATATCGGAGGAGCAAAAAGTCGTGACGGCTGACAAGACGAACAAGGATGTCTTCTCTGTTTCAACTTTCGGCAGTTCGGCGCTGGTCCTGATCCTGGAGATCCGCTTCGGGAAATTAACGGGAAAGCAGAGCTATTTCATCAAGGACATGAAGCTTGAAGATGAAGATATCTTGACGAGTTCAATAGTCCAATATTATTCCAGCGCGGCATACATTCCTGACGAAGTTATCGCTGACGCAGGGAAGAACAGGGCAGTCCTGGAGGCGGCATTAACTAAACTTAAAAGATCAAAAGTCCTTCTCAAGCTCCCGAGTTCAGGGAATGAAAAAGGCCTGCTGAAAATGGCAGAAGAAAATTCCAAATACATGCTGCAGCAGAACCTTAAACTCGAAGAGAGCCTTTATGACAGCTTGTTCGATCTTAAAGCGGCCCTAAAGCTTGACAGGATACCATACAGGATCGAGGCATTTGATATATCCACAACCATGGGCGTTGAAACGGTCGGCTCGATGGTCGCCTTTGAAGGAGGTCTGCCGCAAAAGTCCGATTACAGGAAATTCAAGGTCAAATGGGTAAAGGGAATGAACGATGTTGCGGGGATCCGCGAGATAGTAAAAAGACGTTATTCGGGCGGGCTTGCCGGGAAGCTTCCGCTTCCAGATCTTGTCCTCATAGACGGAGGGAAGCCGCAGCTTGGCGCGGCAAGACCTGTCGTGCCTAATATTCCTGTTGCAGCGCTGGCAAAAAAACTTGAGGAAATATATTTGCCGGGCAGGGGACCGCTGCGCCTGAAAATGGATTCTCCCTCGCTTAAACTGCTTCGCAGGATAAGGGATGAAGCGCATAGATTCGCGATCACTTTTCACAGGAAAAGAAGGTCCGCCAGGATGCTTTCAAAAACCTAGAAAATATGGTATAATTTTTCCTGTTTTGCCGTGAAAAAAATAACTTTTTATGCTTTAATTTTTGTATTTGTTCTGCTTTTCCAAGCCTCTTTTGGCGAAGATGTCAGCGATGAGCAAAGAAAACTATTAAAGATCCAGTCGGAATTAACCGAGCAGAAACAAAAACTTAAATTAACGCGCGCGCAGGAACAAAAGGCGCTGAGCGGTCTTTACACGATCCAAAAAAACCTTGTTCGCGCCAAGAAAAGCTTGAATGAAGCAAAGAGCAGGGTTACTTATAATCAGAAAAAGATCGTCGAACTTAAAAATGAACTTTCAGAAGCTGAAAATAGGATCCGATATGAAAGCAAGAACCTTAAGCTAAGGATAAGGGAAGTTTATAAGAGCGGAAGCGGAGGATTCCTTGATATCCTTTTCGCTTCCAGGTCCATGTCTGATTTCATAAACAGGACCTATTATTTTGGACGTCTTATAAGCAGGGATTTTGAACTTATCGAAAATATAAGGCAGCAGGTTGATGCGATCAAGTCAGCGAGGCTCCAGCTTGAATCGGCGAACAGGGAGATCAAGGACAATGTAAGCGTGATCGAAACAGAAAAGCGGGAGATCGCCAGGGCAAGCATCGAGAAGCAGAGGGCATATCAGTTCTTGCGCAGCAGGCGGCGGGAATATGAGAGCCGTATCAGGGAGCTTGAAGCAAGCAGCCTAGAGATCGAACAGTTCATCAAGAAACGCGGAAGATCTAATGCAGTTTCCTCCGGCAGATTAGGTCGGCCCATAACGGGAAGGATCGTTTCGAGGTTCGGGTATAGAAGGCATCCGCTCTGGGGCGGATCCCATCTTCATACAGGGATTGACATAGCGGCTCCATATGGAAAGCCGATAATGTCCGCCGACAGCGGAGAAGTGATATACAGCGGATGGTGGGACGGGTACGGAAAAGCTGTGGTCATTGACCATGGCAAGGGGTATACTACTGTTTACGGCCATATGTCCAGGATATATATGCAGGTCGGACAAAAAGTTGACAAAAACCAGGTGATCGGGCTTGTTGGAAGCACTGGATTTTCAACTGGACCTCACCTGCATTTTGAGATAAGGATCAACGGCAGGCCGGTAGATCCGCAAGACTACCTCATTTAAATGGGGATCTGAAGGTGAATAGATGAATAAAAAAAGCATTGTTATTTTATTATTGATATTTGCAGTATTGTCCATTTTCATAATGGGAGATGCCGGAAGGGCGAGATCGGCGGATGACCTGGAATCAAGGCTGAACATATATCTCCAGGTGCTGGATTCGGTCAAGAACGATTATGTTGAAAAGAACTTGGACAATACGAAATTAATGTACGGCTCCATCCGCGGATTACTTGATTCCCTTGACGATCCTTACACCAGATTCCTTGAACCATCTTCATATAAGGAAATGAAGATAAGGCTTTCCGGCTCATATTCGGGCATCGGCATATATATCGGGATAAAGGAGAAACAGCTGATAGTTATTTCACCTATCAAAAACACGCCGGCGTGGAAGGCAGGCCTGAAGCCGAAAGATAAGATAGTGTCCATTGACGGCAAGCCAACCAAGGACATGGCCCTTGATGAGGCGGTAAGCTTGATAAGAGGGCCAAGAGGATCGCTCGTTTCGGTCTCTATATTAAGGGGATCGGCCAAGGAACCGAAAGATTACAGCATCCCCAGAGAAAAGATCGTTATCAAGAGCGTTGAATCAGAAATGTTAACCGGGAATTTGGGTTACCTTAAATTGAACACCTTCGAGAACCAGAATGCGGCGGACGAAATGGAAAAAGCCCTTAATAATATGAAAACTAAAAATGCAAAAGGGATAATACTGGATGTAAGGAACAACGGAGGCGGGCTCCTTCAGAATGCGATCGAGATCGGCAGCATGTTCCTGAAGGACGGGGTCATCGTTTATACCGTTGACCGCGAAGGAAAAAAGGAAACAATAAGCAGCACCGGGAACCTGATATGGGATAAGCCTATTGTCATGCTCATAAATGACTCAAGCGCGTCGGCATCAGAGATACTTGCGGGAGCTCTTCACGATAACCGCATAGCCAAGCTTGTCGGAACAAAATCATTCGGCAAGGCGTCGGTGCAGAACGTGAAACAGCTTGAGGACGGATCCGCCGTCCTTATAACAATAGCTAAATACCTTACTCCGAACGGAACGGATATCACAAAAAAAGGGATAGAACCTGATTATGTCGTGGAAATACCCACGGCAGAGGCGGAAGCTGCTCTTGAGGTTGAAGATAAAGGGGCCGATGCCCAGAATGATCTGCAGCTGAAAAAAGCCAAAGAGGTTTTAAATGGATTGGTCTCCAAGATAAGTAACAGGGGAAAGGGAAAAGCGAGAAAGCTTAGTGAGATTTCGCTTTAATAAGATCGACTGGAGGGGTCTTAGAGAGAACAAACAGCTGAAGTTTAATATCGGACTGGCTGTGGTTCTGATACTATTTTTTGCGTTCTTTCTGGACATGATATTCTCGGTTTCCAAATTCAGGCATTACATGGAAGAAAGGCCTAAAAAAGAAGAAAAGGTCACGAAGAAAGAAAAGGCCGTTAAAGAAAAAGCAAGCATACCTAAAAAGGTGACCGCCAGGGTAGCGATAATACTTGATGATGCAGGCGGGAACATGACGGAATATAATGAGATACGCTCGATAAAGAAGCCTTTGACGATAAGCATTATCCCTGACCTGCCGACTTCCGCAAAAGTCGCGAAGGCCATGGCGGATGCCGGGTTCGAGGTGATACTCCACCTTCCGATGGAAGCCTTGAACGGAAGTTACAGAAGATCCGGCGGCGGCATGATAAGTTGTTCCGCGAGCGATCAGGAGATCAAGAAGACGTTGAATGACGACCTGTCGAGCGTGAAATGCGCGGTCGGGCTCAACAACCATATGGGATCAAAGGCTACGGCAGATGAAAGGGTCATGACAGACATATTCAATACAATAAAGGGGAGGGGACTTTATTTTATCGACAGCAGAACATCGGACAGGTCCATAGCCCTTAAATTAGCAAGGAGCTTCCATATTCCCTCCGCAGAGAACAATATTTTTCTTGACAGCGATGTAAACCGGAATTTCATTAAAAGCAATCTTAGGCATCTCATCTCCATTGCGAGGCAAAAAGGCAGCGCGATAGGGATAGGGCATGCAACAAGACCGGCGACCATATCCGCGCTTAAAGAACTTATGCCGGAATATGAAAATGACGGCGTTAAATTCGTCCATGCTTCGGAGCTTGTAAAATGAGAAACACACTATTAATTATCTTCGCTTTGATGTTATTTAATTCCTTTTCGACGCATGCATCTGCAACCGAGCTTGACCAAGCTTCTTACATGATAGGCCCCGGTGACACACTGGAGATCCATGCGTGGAACAAGGACAATCCCGACATATTGATAGTTAATCCTGCGATCACCGCCCAGACACAGACCGTTGTAACGACGAGCCCCGTGGATACCCATTCGGTGACCGTTTCAAGGGATGGAAGGATATACGTCCCGCTTGTCGGCGTGATAAAAGTCGAGGGCTTGACCACAAAGGAGCTGGAGAACCTTATTAAAAAAGGTTTGAAATCATACGTCCACGACGCAGATGTTACCGTGCTGATCAAAGTGCCTAAACCCGTAAGGGTCTACATAATCGGCCAGGTAAATCGTCCCGGGCTTTACGGCGTCCCGGACGGCGCGCCTGAAGAATGCAGGCTTATCAATTTCATTAATCTTGCCGGAGGATTCACTTCCTTTTCGGAACTTGACCAGATAACGATCAAGAGGAAGAACGAGTCGTTCGTGGTGGATTTTTACAAAGCAGAGAAGGACGGCGACATAGGCCAGAACATGATCTTGAAGGACGGCGACACGGTAGTTGTTCATCAGAAATACAATCAGGTTTATGTGCTTGGCTACGTGGTAAGGCCCGGTCCCGTGAGATATATTGATGGTTCCAATGTTTCCGATTATATCGGGAGCGCCGGCGGGTTCACCAGATTTGCGGCGACGGACAATATCGGCATAATAAGAGGTGATCCCGCGAAACCCACCGTGATAAAGGTGCAGGTGAATAAATACCTGTCATGGGAGAGGGATTCACAGAATCCGCGTATACTTCCCGGCGATGTCATATACGTCCCCCAGTCATGGTTCGCTGACTGGGCTGACATGGCCGGAGTTCTTATAGGGTTCAGGGATGCAAGGAATGCCACGAGGGACCTGATATCCGCTCCGCAGTGGGACCCGAGCGTGGACAGATAATGATATGAATGAAGAATTGAATTTGCTTGATTATTTAAAAGTCATCCTTAAGTGGAAGAAATTCATCATATCTTTCACGGCGGTCGCGATCGTTCTAACGGTCATTTTTTGCCTTGTGATGCCGTGGACTTACAGGGCGGAAACGACGCTGCTTATTCCTTCACAGTCGGGCAAAGGCCTGGAAGGATTAATAACCTTGTCCTCGATAGTAGCCGGATCGACAATGAACATACCGAACTTTTCATCGGACATCACCCAGTCGCTGATCGGGAGGTCAACGAATTTCTCGGACATCTTGAAGAGCAGGAACATCGCAAACGCGATAGCGAACGGCCTTGGGTTGGAGAAATATTATCATGCCGGGAGCAGGGAAAGGCTTATTTCGATGATACAGAAAAAACTGAAGATCAAGGAGCAAAAAGGGCTGCTTAAGATATATGCTGAAGACAGGAACCCGCGCCTAGCGGCGGACATGGCCAATTATGCCGTTATTGCCCTGGATGAATTCAATAAAGCCGGCAATATCCAGTTCGCCAGGAGATTAAAGAACTTTGTCAGCGAGCAGCTGGCAGTAGCAAAGATCGACCTGGCCGATGCAGAAGAAAAATTGAAAAAATTCGAGACGCAATCCCAAATGGTGAAAATATCGGAAAAAGAAATATTGCTTGGGCGACTGATGAGGGACGTGAAGGTTAAAGAAGCGATTTACACGATGCTTATGCAGGAATATGAAAAAGCAAAGATAGACGAGGCAAAGGAAGAGCTTTATTTCGAGGTCCTTGACCCGGCATACCCCCCTAAAAAGCCGTATATACCAAAGCCGTTCACATATTCTATAATAGCTCTTATGCTCGGCGGATCCTTAGCGATATTCCTTGCGTTCTTTTTTGAATACCTGGAGAGCCTCGGGATAAAGATCCCGCAGATCGATTATGAAAAGGAGATGAAATGGGCGACCCCAAAGAAACGATAGATGATCTTAATATACTGAAAGGCGTCGATGGAAACAATATGCTGGCCCTTGTGAATAAGCTTCCCGATACGATGGAGGAAGGATGGGCGCTGGCCGAGGCAGCGGATATCCCGAAGAGCGGCAAGATCGGCAGTCTAGTTATATCCGGGATGGGCGGGTCCGCGATAAGCGGCGATATTGTTTCTCTTATATTGAGGAATAAAGCTGATTTTCCCGTCTTTGTTAACAGGAATTACAGCTGCCCGAAATTTGTCGGAGCCAGCACGCTGTTCATTGCCGTCAGCTATTCAGGGAACACCGAAGAAACGCTTTTTGCGTTCAAGGAAGCGGTGCAGAAAGGGGCGAAGATCATCTCCATATCTTCCGGCGGGGAGCTGAAGGAGCTTTCAAAAAAGAACAAAGTCCCGTTCATTGAGGTCCCAAAAGGACTTCCGCCAAGGGCCGCGCTCGGATATCTGCTTTCTTCGATCCTCAACGCGCTTGTCAAGTCCGGCAACCTGAACATAAAAGGAGATTTCGAGGAAACAAAAAAACTGCTGAAACAACTTTCAAAAAAATACGGGGTAGCAAGCGGATTAAGGGAGAACGAAGCCAAACAAATGGCCGTAAGGCTGCATGGGAAAATTCCAGTGATAATCGCGAGCGATGGCACAACATCCGCGGCTGGGCTCAGGTGGAAGACGCAGCTTAACGAGAACAGCAAGATGACCGCGATATTATCCATATTTCCGGAACTTGACCATAACGATCTTGTGAATTATTCGTTCTTGAAGCCCGGAGGACACAACTATTCTTTCGTGGTGTTAAGGGATGATGGCGACCTTGAAAGGATGAAAAAGCGCATAGAGGTGACCAAATCCCTGATAAGCGGGAATGTGGGCGGAATAGTGGAGGTCTGGTCCCAGGGAGAGTCCGTCCTTGCGAGGACCATGTCGCTTATCTTTTTCGGGGATTATCTTTCAGTGTACCTTGCCGTTCTCTCGGGCATTGACCCGACCCCTGTCGAGATAATAGAAAAGCTGAAAAAGGAGCTCGCAAGATGAAAGCCATAATCATCGCGGGAGGCCTCGGGACGAGGCTGCGGCCGCTTACATATAATATGCCAAAGCCGATAGTGCCTTTGGCCAACAAGCCCTTTGTCTTCCACCAGATAGAACTCCTGAGAAAGTTCGGCATAACCGAGATAATACTCAATCTTCATTATCTTTCCGACAGCATCAGGAAAATTTTTGATGACGGAAAAAAACTCGGGGTGAAGATACACTATTCAATAGAGGAGAATCCTCTCGGGACCGCCGGGGCGGTGAAGAATGCCGAAAAGTTCTTTGATAGCGGCCCGATGCTTGTTTTCAACGGCGATATATTGACCGATATAAATCTCGAGAAAATGATAAAATTCCATGAAGAAAAAAAAGGAAAAGTAACGCTGGCCCTGACAAAGGTGGAGGACCCCACCCTGTACGGCCTTATTATTACCGATGAAAAGCAGAAGGTCCTTGAATTCCGCGAAAAGCCAAGCTGGGAGCACGTTACGGCAAATACCATCAATGCCGGGATCTACATAGTGGACCCCTCGATATTCAAGCTGGTGCCCAAAGGAAAGGAATTTTCATTCGAGCGGCAGCTTTATCCGATGCTGCTGGAGCGCGGGGATAAGATCTACGGTTACATAACGGATGCATACTGGATGGATATCGGCGACCCGGTAAAATACCTGAAGGCTCACCACGACATATTGAGCGGCGATGTAATGGCGGTCATTCCCGGAAATAAGATCAGCGCCAATATCTGGCTGGAGGACGATGTGAAAATAAGCAGCACCGCGAAGGTAAGAGGCCCTGCTCTTATCGGAAGCCGTTCACGGATCGCGGATGACGCCAACCTTGATGAATTCGTCGTTCTTGGCGACAATGTGACGGTAGGCAAAGGGGCGAGACTTAAGAATTGCGTGGTGCATGGCGGATGCGTGATAAAAGAGGGAGTAAAGATCGAAGGCAGTATAATAGGGGCCAACTGCACCATAGAGGAATTTTCGTCCGTTGCCGGCGCGGCGCTGGCTGACGGAACCGTTTTAAAGAAAGGGACCAGGATGGGAGGGAATCCATGATAAAGATCTATTCAGGAAGCGACGTTGACAAAAAGGTCCGGGATATTGTGTCTCAGGAGATCTTCTTTGACAAGAAAAAGGAAGAACAGGTCAGGGCGATAATCGAGGATGTACGCACCAATGGGGACGCTGCCGTGATCAAGTATACGAAAAAATACGACGGCGCAGAATTGAAAGCAGATGAGATCAAGCTCACGTCAAAAGAGATAAATGACGCGTATAAAAATGTCGGGGATGATTATTTAAGGACCTTGAAGACGGCCATAAAGAATATCACCTCCTACCACAAACGCCAGAGAGCAGATGAGTGGTTCGAGACCCTTCCCGATGACGTGATACTTGGAATGAGGAATATCCCGATAGACAGTGTCGGCGTTTATGTCCCGAGCGGAACAGCTTCCTATCCTTCATCGGTGCTGATGAACGTGATACCCGCGAGCGTTGCGGGCGTGAAAGAAATAGTAATGGCGACGCCTCCCGCGAAAAACGGGAAGTGCGATCCCCACATCCTTGTAGCGGCCGCGGAAGTCGGAGTTGGGAATATTTTCAAAGTTGGCGGATGCCAGGCAATAGCGGCGCTGGCTTTCGGCACGGAAACGATCCCCAAGGTCGATAAAATAGTCGGCCCGGGCAATATTTACGTGACCATGGCAAAGAAGGCCGTTTTCGGACAGGTGGGGATCGACAAACTTGCCGGGCCCTCCGATATATTGATAATCGCAGATGAAGATTCCGAGCCCGAATTTATTGCTGCGGACATGCTCTCACAGGCGGAACATGACGAGGATTCAGCCGCGGTGCTCATTTCCACTTCCATGTCCGTCGCGAAAAAAACCCAGAAAGAGATAATGAAACAGATCAAGCTCCTTAAAAGGAGCAGGATCGCGAAGGCCTCGATCGAAAAGAACGGGTGCATCTTTGTGGTGGACAAACTGAAGAAAGCGGTCGAGATATCAAATAAGATAGCACCCGAACACCTTGAAATACTTTCAAGCCCGCCCCAGAACCTGCTGGAAAAAATAAGGAATGCCGGAGCGGTATTCCTTGGGCCTCATTCTCCGGTAGTAGTGGGGGATTATCTGGCGGGACCCAACCATGTTCTGCCCACATCCGGCTCGGCAAGATTCTCTTCTCCGCTCTCGGTCTATGATTTTATTAAAAAGCAGAGCATTGTCGGATTCACAAAACCGGCCCTGCGCTCAATGCTACCAGACATCAAGATATTCGCGGACGTGGAAGGTTTTGATGCACATGCAAGGTCTGCGGAGATAAGATTCAAGTCATGAAGATCGTCATCAAGTCGATCGCGCATTTTCTGCTGTTCATTTTTTTGCTGCAGAGCGTTGCGTTCGCCCAGACGGACTATGAAAAAAAGCTGGAATACAGAAGAAAGAAGATCGAGATCGTTTCCAGGTCCGCTTATGTAGGAGAAACCTCGAACTATTTATCTTCGGACACTTCCAGGTACGGGTACACAAGCACGCCGGAAGGCTATTATTACGGCTCATCGTCAACATTCGGCACGAGCGGCGGCCGGACCGTTTTCCGCGAGGTGTCTGACTGGGTAATTATCAGGGGCAGGATAACAGAGCTTTCCGACATTGAATTCCTTGAGATAGTGGGTGACAGGGAAAAGGCAGATGCGGTGCGCAAGATGACGGATGATAAGAACAGGCTGATGTACTGGGGCTTGGGGTGCGGCCTGCTGGGTGTTGCGGCCGTTATAGGAGCAGGCAGTTTCACTCCCGTGAATTCATCGCAGATGGCCATAGGCACCGCATTGCTTCTAGGAGGTGTTATTCTGGGTTATTTGAGCGCGCCGCCGAGGCACTACCTGAGAGCTGATAATGTCCAGGAAGGCGCGGATAAATACAACATCAGCCTGAAGAAAGCCCTGGGATTGCCGATAGAGACGGAATGAAGATTACTTTTTTTGTCCGCCCAGAAGAAGATAGAAGATAGCCATCCTTACCGCCACGCCGTTGGCCACCTGGTCGAGTATCACATTGAAAGGACCGTCAGCCACTTCACTGGAAAGTTCAACTCCCCGGTTAATAGGTCCCGGATGCATTATCACGACGTCCGACTTCGCTTTTTTTAGGCGCTCCGCTGTTATCCCGAAAAACTTTATGTATTCTTCAATTGAAGGGAACAACCCCTTTTGCTGTCGCTCCAGCTGGATCCTGAGGACATTGATGAAATCCGCGTCCCTTATCTCCTCGTCAAGGTCGTAGGATGCTTTGACGCCCATTTTCTCGATCTCGGCAGGCATCAGCGTCGGCGGGGCGACGACGGAGACTTTTGCCCCGAGCTTTGTCAGTCCCCAGATGTTCGATCTGGCGACCCTGCTGTGCGCGATATCTCCGACGATCACGACTTTCTTGCCTTTAAGGGAGCCCTTCTTTTCCCGCATGGTGTAGATATCAAGCAGTCCCTGAGAAGGATGTTCGTTAGCGCCGTCTCCGGCATTTATGACAGAGGCCTTTACGTTCTCGTCCACAAGTGCTGGCGCCCCTGAAGCTGAATGTCTTATGACTATCGCGTCTATGCCCATTACTTCTATGTTCTTTACCGTGTCAATGAGCGTTTCTCCTTTAACAGCAGAGCTCGTTGACATCGCCATTGACGTGGTGCTTGCGGATAGCATTTTTGCCGCCATCTCGAAAGAGGTCCTTGTACGCGTGGAAGGCTCATAGAAAAGCAGAGCGATGGATTTTCCGTTAAGCGCGGGAACTCGCGGGATGGGCCTTTTCATGACCTCCGCCATTCCCGTAGCCGTGTCCAGTATTAAATTGATCTCTTCGGCGGATAATGTTCTTAACCCGAGGAGGCTTTTGTTGCTTAAGGTGACGTTTTTTGCCATAACTATTATGTTGTCTGCCCTTGATTTTGAAACTGGGGTATTATATCATAACTTTTGCCCTGAAGTAATGCGAAGCGCGTACTTCAGGGTTGACGGAGGATTCTCTTGAAAGAACAGGACTACTCGAATATCTTAAGCAGCCTTCCGGACAGGATCAGGAACATCATATCGAACATCGTAGCGGCCCTTCTTGTAATGATGCTCCTCCTCCTCGTTTATATCGGCTACAAATCGATAACCGCGCGCTATGCCGGCGTCAGCGAGAGCTCGTATGCAATGGGGACGTTCTTCGAGATAAAGGTGAACGGTAAAAATTCCGGCGAACACGTGAAGATAGCCCTCGCTAAGGTCAGGGAAATATCCGAGCTGATAAATTATTATGACGAGAAAAGCGAGGTCTCCGCGATCAATAACATGGCGGGGATATCGCCGGTCGCGGTGGGCCACGATACTTTTGACCTGATAGATAAGGCACTGAGGATCTCCAGGCAGACAGGCGGGGCATTTGACCTGACGATCGGCCCTCTTGTTGACATATGGAACTTCAATTCAAAAAGGCACACGGAGATCCCGGGTGGCAACGAACTTGTTTACGCGCAGCACCTGGTCAACTACAACAATGTTACCTTGAACCCTCAGAATGAAACCGTGAAGCTGTTATATCCCGGGATGAAAATGGACCTTGGCGGGGCCGGGAAAGGCTATGCGATATCAAGGGCCAGATCGATACTTGTCGAGAGAGGCGTTAAAAGCGCGATCATAAGCGCCGGATCAAGCATTGCGACGATCGGGGATAACAAGGGAAAGCCCTGGAGGATCGGCATAAAAGACCCAAGGCACCCGGATGATGTGGTCGGGGTCGTATCGCTCACCGCAGGGCAGGCTCTCTCCACGACCGGAGACTATGAAAAATATTTCGAGCTGGGCGGCAAAAGGTATCATCACATATTAAATCCGGCTACAGGCATGCCAGCGGATGAATGCAGGTCGGTGACCATCATCTCGGAAGACGCCTCACAGGCGGACATGCTTTCCACGGCGGTCTTTGCAATGGGACCCAAGAGAGGCATTGCATTCGTCAGCTCCTTCTTGAATGTATCCGCTGTTATAATCGATAAGGACGGCAATGTCATAACATCGCCCGGCCTTAAACTGGAGAGATAAAGTGATAATATTAGCCCTTAATTGCGGCAGTTCATCCGTAAAATACCAGCTTTATGACTGGGACAAGCGCGAGATCATGACTAAGGGCATAGTTGAGCGCATCGGCCTTGAAAATTCTTTCATTACCCACGAAGAACCCGGAAAGGATATTTACAAGGCCGAGTATAACTGCCCCAACCACGAAGAAGCGATCAAGCTGATAATAAATACCATCGTGGACAAGGAAGTGGGCGTGATCAAGGAGATCGGGGCGATATCGGCCGTGGGACACAGGGTGGTCCACGGAGGCGAACATTTTTCCAGGTCCGTCCTGATAAGCGACGAAGTCCTTTCAGCGATAAAGGAATTCGCAGACCTTGCGCCCCTCCACAACCCCCACAATATTTCCGGCATCGAAGCGGCAAAAGCCGTGCTCCCGGGCGTTCCGCAGATAGCGGTCTTTGATACAGCTTTTCACCAGACAATGCCGCCTTATGCATACATGTATGCCGTGCCGTATGAATGGTACAAGATGTACGGAGTGAGGCGGTATGGTTTTCACGGGACAAGCCATCTTTATGTCTCAAGGCGGGCCGCGGCGATAATGGGGAGGGGACCGGAGGAGATAAATGTAATAACAATGCATGTGGGGAACGGCGTCAGCATCGCGGCAGTGAAAAAAGGGATATGCATTGATACAAGCATGGGGCTTACTCCGCTTGAGGGCGCGATCATGGGAACAAGGTGCGGGGACATAGATCCGGCCATCATTCTTTTCATGATCGAGAAGGAAGGATTTTATGCGCACCAGCTTGACATGATACTTAACAAGAAAAGCGGTCTGCTGGGGATAACGGGCAAATATTTAGACAGGAGGGACATAGACCGGCTTGCCCAGTCGGGGGATGAAAGGGCGAAGCTCGCGCAGGAAATGGAATCCTACAGGCTGAAGAAATACATCGGGGCTTATGCCGCGGCGATGGGCGGAGTGGACGCGATAGCTTTCACCGCCGGAGCCGGTGAAATGAACGATCTTTTGAGGGAGCGCGTCATCGACGGGCTTGATTTCCTTGGCGTGGAGATAGACAAGGCCAAGAACAGGGACGGGAGCAGCCGCGAAAAGGAAACGGTAATATCCGCCGACAGCTCCAAAGTAAAGGTCATAGTGATACCCACGGACGAAGAACTTGTGTTCGTTGAAGATGTCGCGGCCATACTTGAGAACAGATATGACATCCATACCAAGTTCACTTATTCTTTCCAGGACCCGAAATTCAAAAGGAAGATAGTACATAAATGAGCAGTATCTGCATATTTGAGGACGATGGATATAAAACCCTGCTTCCGCTGACGTGGTTCAAGCCCGCGATGGACCTGCGCTGCGGGATGAACACGTTGTTCGAAAAAATAAAAAGGAATTATCCGCGGACGAACATTTACATATTTTGCAGGGACCATCTTTCTTTCGCCGCAAAAAAAGGCCACCCCGGCGTGCTCGTGGGCAAGATCGGAAAGGAATCTTCCGTCCTGTTCATGAACGGAAGGCTTTTATGCAATGCCGATACGGCAAAGAAGATCCCGGTCTCGGGAGGGGACGAGATATTCGAGTGTGACGGGACGGTCGTTGCCGCAAGGCTTTCCAAGGGCAACCTCGAACTTATCGCCAACTCATCCTTTACGACCGATACAAAGAAATATTTTTCTCCTGTCTACAAGACCGCGAGAGTGACGCAAATATCAGTTAAGCTGATGAATTACTTTTTTGATCTTATCGAGAACAACAAGGAGGAAATTAAATCGGATTTTTCCTACCTTACCAGGGGCGGGATCACCAGAGGCAAGGTCCACCAGACGGTAGCAGTTTATCAGAGAAGCTCGATATTCATTGACGACGGGGCGGACATTGAAGCTTTCTGCACGCTTGATGCGAGGAACGGCCCTATTTATGTGAGCAAGAACGCCGTTGTCCAGCCTTATTCAAGGCTGGAAGGACCTTGTTTCATAGGGGAAAGATCCGTTATCAGTACAGGCGCCAACATAAGGAAAGGCTCGAGCATAGGGCCCGGCTGCAAGATCGGCGGAGAGATAGAAGAAACCATTTTCCAGGGGCTTTCGAACAAGCAGCACTACGGGTTTTTGGGCCACAGTTTTGTCGGAGAATGGGTCAACATGGGCGCGGGCGTCACCAATTCGGACCTTAAGAACAACTACGGCAACGTGAAGATACATTACATGAACAACGAGATCGATTCAGGCAAGATGTTCGTCGGCTGCGCTATTGCTGACCATACGAAGATCGGAATAGGCGCGCTTATAGTGACCGGAGCCGTAATAGGCGCCGCGTCGAACATATATGGAGCGGGGCTTACACAGCGGTTCATTCCGTCGTTCTCTTGGGGCGATGCCAATAATCTTATAAAACATGATCCCGAGAAAGCGATAAAGACCGCTCAAGTGGTTATGTCCAGGCGCGGCATGGAAATGGGAGAAGATGACATCGCTCTTTTCAGGAAAGTCTTTGAACTGACCGAAACCGAGAGAAAAAGCTGCGCGGTGGAATAGTACTTTGCCTGATCGTCTAACGGCCCGCCTGAGGCGGATAAATAGGACACCGCCCTTTTGCGCCAGAAGCGCACTCGCCTTTGGCGAGGGAGAGTGAACGCTATAATGCCATTTGATGTATATGTTTTAAGAAGTGAAAAAGATAGTATTCGTTATGTTGGCAGCGGCGCTGATGCAGCAGAGAGATTGCGAAGGCACAATAAAGGGGATTACAAGTTTACTAAAGGCCACATGCCTTGGAAATTGATATACAAAGAGGAATATAATTCTAGGTCGGAAGCTGTAAAACGAGAAAGATTCCTTAAGTCGGGACAAGGCAGAAAATATTTAGATGAGGTTTTGAAGTCAAGTTATTGCCTGGTCGTCTAACGGTAGGACACCGCCCTTTGGAGGCGAGAATCGGGGTTCGAATCCCTGCCGGGCAGATTAATTTAAAATATGTCAGAAAATATAACATTGCGAAGAGATATGACAATAGCGGAAGCCATCAAGCTTAAGCCCCAGATAGCGGGTTTGCTGATGTCCAAGGGAATGCACTGCCTGGGCTGCGTTATCGCGCAGGGCGAAACGCTTGAGCAGGCAGCTGAGGTCCACGGATTAAACCCGGATGAACTAATCAAGGAACTGAACGAGCTTCAATAAGGAAATTGCATATCCGATCCTAAAATAGTAAAATGATCACTGTTAAAGGGAGGAAAATAGTATGAAAAATATCAGAAGAAGCTGCTCTTATCGATACCGCTGAATCATTTACTCTCAGTGAATACGGCACGATAGAAGGCGTCTGGAAATAAGGCTATATCGCTATCGGCTCTTTTATGTGACTACGATGAAGCCTAAGCTCTGAAACATCCAGCTTAGGCTTTTCTTTTTTAACTAGGCTTGTTACTATCTTACCGACAGCGGGAGAATGCATGAACCCGTGGCCTGAAAATCCCGTCGCTATTATCAATCCAGGCATATGGTCATCGATGATCGCATGTTTGTCGGGGGTTTCATCGCTCATCGTGCTCATTATTTTCTTCACGCCGGAGTTCTCCGTCTGCGGGAATCTCTTGATCGATGCTTCGATGGTTTCGTCAATGCTTTCCTGCTGGAGCTCATAAGATATCCTTTCGTCCTTTCCGGACATGCCAACGAGAGCATCTTCGCCCTCTTTCTTTATGTACCAGCCTGTTGGTATCTCCATTGTGACGGGATAGTCGAAATCAAACCCGCTTATGACGATGACATATTTCCTTCTGTGGACTATCGGTATATCAATGCCTATCGTCTTTCCGAGTTCTTTTGACTGCGGTCCCGCCGCCAGTATTACCATATCCGACTTAATGAAACCTTCACTGGTATCGATGCCGGTCACTGCCCCTTCTTCTTTTACGATCCTCTTGACCGCCGCGCCCGTTCTTATCCTTACCCCATTTCCCTTTGCCCTTTTTTCATATATCTCCAGCAGCTTTGCCGGCTCGGCTATCCCGTCGAGCTTGTAGAAGCTCCCGCTTTTTACGCCGATAATATTGATATACGGGAAGCGGCCCTTTATTTCGGCAGGAGTCAGGTACCGGCTCGCTATCCCGAGCTCGTTCTGCATCTTCACGCGCGGCATCGAGTCGTTCTCCATGTCAAGTATCAGATATCCATAATGCTTCAGCCCGATGTCGAATTTCTCAAGCTCTATGAATGATTCTATGGAGAACATCACGTTAATGGGCGTGGAGAACTGGTATCTTACTCCGCCCGAGCAGTACTGGGTCGTCCCTGTGCCGAGGAGCTTTTCCTTTTCATATAATACTATGTCCTTTACGCCTGCCTGGCTCAGGTAATAAGCTATTGAAGCCCCGATTATCCCGCCGCCGATGATCGATATCATGAGTTTATTGTACTTTTTTTAGCTGACGCTGGCAATTAAATACTATGGTATAATTCTCCACTGATATTCCAAAAAGAGAGGTTCTTTAATGAAAAATATCAGGATAATTATTCCGGTTATGCTCGGCTTGATGATCTGTTCCTTTATCCTAGGCTGCGGCAATGTAACCGGCGGTGGTGGCGGCGGAGGCGGCGCTACGACCCGTCTTCTCGGCATATCAGTAACCCCTGAAGGATTTGGAACAGTAGAGGTATCCCCTGAGGGCACGATAACGGCGGAAGGAAGAAAATATGCGAACGGAACGATCGTTACTATCACGGCTGAATCAGACGGTGTACACCCCTTTGACCACTGGGGTGGGGATCTTAGCACCTTAGAGCCCAACCCCGCAACAATAGAAATGAAAAGCAATCTGGACATAACGGCCTCTTTTCAGCATATTAATGTGGCTTTGAATGTTTCCGTTACGCCGGAAGGGGCGGGCACCATAGAACCCTGGGGAGGGACATTCCTGGATTATACAAATGTGCTCCTTACAGCTGAACCGGCGAATTCCGATTATGTTTTCAAATACTGGATAATAGACGGGAGCAATGAAGGATCGACCACTCCAAAAACCATCACGATGACCACAACAAGAGATGTCACGGCCGTTTTTGGAAGATCATTAAGCTATGTTTCAAAATCGGGCAATGATGCCAATGATGGAAGCTCCGCCAATCCATTTTTAACGATACAGCACGGGCTTGATATAGCGGCTGCCGGCGGCACGGTCAGCGTGGAGGCAGGCTTATATACCGAGAACCTGGTTTGGCCTACAGCAGAAAGCAATATCGCCCTTCGCGGTGAGTCATCATCAACCACGACCATAGATGGCAGTGGTATCGTGGACACCTGCATAAAGATCGTAAATGTTGCACCGGATCAAACAATAACCGTCGAAGGATTCACGATAGAGAAAGGTTATGCGAACGGATCCTCCGGCGGCGGCATAAGACTGAATTCCGATAACGTGACCTTATTATTGAATGATACGATCATCTATAAGAACAAAGCTTTCAACGGCAACGGCGGAGGACTGGCAGTTTATATGTATTCAAGCAACGGTTCCACGGCAATAGTCAGAGATTGCGTATTCTCCAGCAATGAAGTGACAAACGGAAGGGGTGGCGGGATAATGAACGGAGGCAGTTACAGCGATAATTCAGACCTGCAAGTATCTGACTGCACATTTGAATATAATTCGGCTTCCGATTATGGAGGTGCCGTAGGCAGTTACAGCAATTCTTTGAATATTTCTGCATGTGATATACATTCAAATAAAGTGACGAGCGGCGGTGGTGGAGGTATCTTGTTGAGCAACGGAGGCGATGTAAAGAACTGCGTTATTTTCAATAATACCGCTATCTCGGGTTCAGGAGGAGGCATATTTGATGCTTATAATGGTCCAGTAACTAACCTGATCAATTGTACATTAGTATCAAATGAGGCGAAAGGAAGCGGGGTATCGGCTGGTAAGGGCGGTGGGGTAAGGACGGGAGGGTCATACAAGACCAAAATAATAAATTGCATAGTTTGGGGCAACTCGGCAGAAGCATCAGATCCTGATGTATGGGCAAATGGTTTTCCAACTATAAGATATTCTGATATCAGTTCATTCCCTGATGATCCGATCACTGACGGCACGGCCACGACGGATGCGGATCCTTTATTCGTCAACTTTCCACCGGCATTTGTTGGCGATCTTGAACTTCAGGGAGGTTCTCCGGTTAAGAGCAGCGGCACGGACGAAGCAGTGGTCCCGACAACTGATTATACCGGAGCTTCAAGAACACCTCCCTATTCAATGGGGGCTTTCGAGAAAAATGAGTAGAAATACTGGCCCCTTTCGCCTTTTATGATGCGATCGAACATGGCGGAGAAAATGATCTTTTGCACAGTCGTGGCTAAATCAAATTTACCTCTCGCTCGAGTCATCTCAAGATCACTTAGGGAACACAACCCGGAAGCCGAAATGATCGTGCTGCTTGCTGATACCATGGAAGGGATAGATCCCGCCGGCGAGCCGTTTAAAATGGTATCAATAGAAGACCTAAGAATGCCGATGATCAGAACAATGTGCTTCCGTTACCCGAAACTATCACTCACTTTTGCGCTTTATCCGTTCTTAATGACGTGGTTGTTTTCCAAGGGATATGAGAGCGCTGTATATATAAAACAGGAAAGCATCGTGCTTGGCGACCTATCCCCACTCATGAAAATGCTGCGTGAAAATTCCATTTTTTTAACGCCGCATCTCATTATGCCGCTAAAGGGCAATGACAGCACAGAGCGTGAGCTTACTATATTAAGGGCAGGATCCTATAATGGAGGATTGGTAGGCGTTGCGAATGATCGTTCGGGACGCGATTTTCTTTCCTGGTTTAAAGATAGATTGACCACCCATTGCCTCCTTGCTGTTGCCGAGGGAATGCATTATGAGCAGCGCTGGCTCGACCTGGTGCCCGGCATGTTCGATGGCGTCCTTGTGCTGCGTGATCCGGGGTATAATATCGGCCATTGGAGCCTCCCGGAGCGGAAGATAACCGCTGTTGGCGGCCGATACACAGTTGACGGCAGGCCGCTGCGGCTTTTCCGGTTCAGCGGATATATCCCGGAAGACCCGGATCATCTGACAAAATATACAAGGAAGCTCCGATCGGCAAACCTGGGAGATGCCGCCGGCCTAATGCGCAAATATCACAATGAACTCATTGGTGCCGGCTGGGAAAAACATAAAGACATCCCGTATGGCTTTGATCATTTTGATAATGGAGTGCCGATCCCTGAAATAGCCCGCCAGCTATACAGGGAAGAGAACCGGATAGCTGAGCGCTTTATAGATCCGTTCCGAACAGCCGGACGAAATACTTTCTATTCCTGGCTTAAAGCGAACATTTGGGATGAGATATATCAAAGGCGCAAAGACCTGCAAAAGGAGTTTCCTGATGTATGCGGCAATGACAAAAATGTATTTATAGATTGGATCCGGAAGCACGGGGCCAAGGAATATAATGTCCGCGAGGAACTCCTGCCGCATTCGGGGTCATGAGCAGTTAGAAGTAAAGGTCCCTTTCGCCGGTTTTGATGCGGTCATTTATTTGTTTATCAGGAGATCAGTTAATTAGGGCGAGGGGATCAGTAAATTAGTATGTCAGGAATGTTTACCCAGATATCGTGATCCTTTCTCATTATCGCGGGTTCTTTTTTCACTGACCGACCTAATTAAGCCGTTCAACCCCCTAATAATTTCTTCATACTCGCCAAGCATGTTGTTAAGCTGGTCCTTATTGATATATTTCTTGCTTTCCATGTTGATCAGATGATTTTGAGTTTCTCCGGCTTCTTTCCTGGCTTGATAATAGCCCTTTATCTTATCTTTATAATAAAAACTGCTATTTCCTTCGGCGATGTTATCGGCAACAGAATTGGATGAACGTATTATCTGATCTTTTATCCGATATTTTTCTTCTGCAGGAAGCAATCTGCATATATCCGATATTTTAATTCTTAAAGAATGCGCTTTCTGCCACACCCAAAGCGTTTCAAATCTAGCTACCGTTCTCTTTTCCCTATTTCCTGATGTACTAATATCCTCGCCCTGCTCCACTGGTTTACTGGTATCCTTGTGCATCGTAACACCCCAACTATGTTGATCAGCAATTATTATGCCTGCTAAATTAAACGTTACTGAGAAGGTTAGCAGTAGTGTTTTTCGTCACTTGCTGTCAATTTAGACAACAGAAGTGAGAGACTAATTAGAAATACAGGTCCCTTTCGCCGGCTTTGATCCTGTCAAACATAGCGGAGAACTGCGGGTAAATATCGGGGACTTGAGTTTTGATCTCATCGATCTCTTTTCTTATTATCGATTCTCCTGCGGCTTTGGTATCAGCTGACGCGAAATCGTTCAGCCATTCCTGATATGTCAGCACGGCATTCACCTTGCAGAACCATCTTTCCTTGCCGGATTTAAGAAGTTCCATTATGCATTTGCCGGTCCTGGAACAGCGATAACCCGCCGTGCAGAATGAAGTGATATAGCCATCACCGGCAAGCTCGCGGATCACTTCATCCAGGCTTCGCGTGTCGCCCAATATGAACTGCTGCCTCTCAGCTTCCTGGTCGTTATACCGGTCAGAATACGCCCCGATGCCTATCTTTGTCGAGGCATCAGTTTGGGTAACGCCGAGTGGGATAGTGGACCTTCGCATCTCGGGAGTTTCTCTCGCGGTCAATATCATCCCGGAGTAGGGGACAGATAACCGCAAAACAGCTATCAGCTTCTTGAAATCTTCATCAGAGACATTATATCCGGTATCATGCATCATTGAACCCGCCGCAGGCTCAAGGCGGGGAAAAGATATCGTGTGGGGCCCGATCCCGAAATGTTTTTCAAGGTCGATAGCATGCTGGAGAAGCCCCATTACCTCGAATCGCCAGTCATAGAGGCCGAAAAGAACACCGATCGCAACATCGTCGATCCCCGCTTGCTGGGCGCGGTGAAGCGCATAAAGCCGCCATTGGTAATCCGATTTTATAGTCCCTTTCGGGTGGACCTTTGCATATGTTTCGTGATGGTATGTTTCCTGGAACACCTGGTAAGTCCCGATCCTGGCCTGTTTCAGAAGCTTAAGCTCGCCGACCGAGAAAGGAGCGGCGTTGACATTGACCCTTCTTATGTTGGCATGCCCGGTTTTTGTTTTGACCTTAACATCATATATCGTATCAAGAACATCGGTTATGTAATCGATCCCGGTCAGTGGGTGCTCGCCGAAAACAGCTATCAATCTCTTGTGGCCGATCTCGCCTGCCAAAACCTCAGTTTCTTTTCTTATCTCATCAAGCGAAAGGATGCGCCTTTTTTCTTCATGGTTATCGGACCTGAATGAACAATATAAACAGTTATTGACGCAGTAGCTACCGCAGTAAAGAGGAGCGAAAGTAACTATCCTGTTGTCATAGACGGCGATCTTGATCTTTCGGGCCGCTTCGAATATCTCCTGCCAAATATCGGGATCGGTAACATTCAATAATGCCGCTGTTTCTTCCGGTTCAAGGCGCTCTATGGATATGGCTTTTTGGATAATATCGCTGATCTTTTGCTTTTCGGGTTTTCTGTTAGTTTCAAGATTACGGTAGATCTCATATTCGCTGATGAAATCCATCCCGCCGTCGGTATAACGGGAACTTTCTTGCGGTTTTATCCGTTCATCTATCCAGTCCTTTGCTGTCTCAAGAGCCAATGGATTCATTATCTTAATTCCTCTATTAATAGTTCTTTGCCCGAAATTATATTTATACTGTTTGAACCGCAGCTTGGGCAGTCAAATCTGATCACTTTAGGATTGAACTCTTTCTTGCATTTACTGCATACTGCTTTCAGCGGGGAGAGAACGATATCAAGTTTCGCTCCTTCAGCAGATGTTCCTGTGGAGACCATCGAAAACAATTCAACAAGCTCGGATTGATCGGTCACAAGTGTTTCTCCGATCTTTATCCTGGCATAGGAAACTTTTGAAAGGCTTCTGACCTTCGCTTCTTCCTTTATTTTCCTCAAAATATCCTCAGCTAATCCAAGCTCGTGCATTTCACCATTGCTCCTTCAATATAATTTCGCGCCTGCAGTTCGGGCAGAGCATCTTCAAATGTCCGGAACGCCAGTGAGGGCTATCCGACGGCTGGTCGGCTTCAAGAAGCTTCAGTTCATCGTGCCTTGCGATAAGAAGGGTGGGATTGGCATAAAGTAGATGGCCGACTTTCTTTGCCAGGAACTTAAGGTGATCGATGGGAGCCACTACTTCCCCGCAGTGCCCGCAGATCACGAGCTCTTTCTTCGACTGGGTTATCGACTTTCTCCGGTCAAATGTCGCCAGGTCATATTCTTTTGTAAGCATTATCCCTTTTTCCGTGATGCAGGCCTTCTCGCACTGCTGGCAGTAGATGCATATGTCCTGGTGATGCGTCAGGGTCCTCAGCTTTTTCTTCTTGTCGTCAACATATTCAATAGCTCGTGCTGGGCAGACCTCAATGCAGGCCAGGCAGCCGACGCAGTCATCTTCGTAGAACTGAGGCTTGCCGCGGAATCCATCGGGTATCACCGGCTGCTCAAGGGGGAACTTCGAGGTGTAAGGCCCTAGTATCAAGGCTTTTATCGCTTCTCCGAGTTCTCTTATCTTAGGGAGCTTCATATCATATTTCCCTTTATCTTCTCGGTCTTTTCCTGGCAAAGCCTTACAAGGTCATCGCCTGTAAATAGAACCTTGTTGGTATCACGGTCCACAACGGCCATTCTTTCAGTACAGCAATAGCAGGGATCCACCGCTGCGGTTATCAAGGCAGCGTCCGAGATGGACTGGCCGATGACCGTTCTCTTGAATGAAGGAACGTTCATGAATGAAGGAGCGCGTATCTTGTGGCGCTCAGGATAATTCGATCCGTTGCTTCTCACGTAATGGATGACTTCTCCCCTTGGCGCCTCGTGCTGGCCTATTCCTTCGCCTATGCCGATATCCCTCGCGTCCGCATCTATCGGTCCCTGCGGCATCTTTTTCAGGCACTGCCTTATTATCTTCACGGATTCAATTGTTTCAAGCAGCCTTATAGCCGCCTTGGAAAAAACATCCCCGTCCTGCATGACGATCTTATCAAAATTGACCTTGTCATAAGCGGCATAGGGATGGTCTTTCCTTATGTCGATCTCGATCCCCGATGCCCGTGCGACCGGCCCGACAACGCATAGATCAATGGCATCCTGTTTTTTCAGGATACCGATGCCCTTGGTCCTTGCCTGAATGACAGGATCGTCCATTACCGCTTTGGTCAGCATCGAGCAGAATTTCTCTACTTCATCAATTGCCTTGAGCAATCCCGGGATATCCTGCTCCTTTATGTCCCTTCTTACACCGCCGACCTTGAACATGCCGTAGTGATTCCTGTTGCCGGAAATGACTTCAAAAATATCCAGGACCGGTTCGCGGTATTTCCATGCCCACATGAAAACAGTGTTATATCCGATAAAGTGCCCCGCAAGGCCCACCCACAATAAATGGCTGTGTATCCTTTCAAGCTCCCCGATGATGGTCCGTATATACTGCGCACGTTCCGGGACCTGGGTCCCAGAGATATCTTCCGCCGCCTGCACAAAAGCAAAAGGATGGGAGGTTGAGCAGATCCCGCATATCCTCTCCACAAGGAAAACGTCCTGCTCAAACGTCTTTGATTCCGCCAGTTTTTCGATCCCCCTGTGGTTGTACCCGATGCGGACATCCGCGTCGACCACTTTTTCGCCCTCCACGAAGAACTTAAAGTATTCAGGCTCCTCAAGAAGAGGGTGAAAAGGCCCGATCGGTATTATCTTTTCTTTTGCCATAGCTATCTTTCCGGATTCTCCTTTTCAGACTCAAAGGTTTTCTTCCGATAAGGATAAACCCCTTCTTCCCAGTCATCAGGAAGAAGGAGCCTTTCAAGCCCGGGGTGACCCACGAACTCAACTCCGAGCATCTCATGAATTTCCCGCTCTATCCATTCAGCCGCGGGAATAATGTCCGTGAAGGTCGGCATCTTAAGCTCCGGCTTTGGAACAAGGGTCCTTACCGAAACGACGGCCCCGTTCTTGTCAAAAGCCATGTGGTAGAGGATCTCTATTGCTGTCCGGTTATCTATTCCTGTTGCAATGGAGAACCTGGCGCCCATGTCGCTGAAAAGATATCGCACAACTTCCTTCGCATTTTCTTTGGCCACAGTGATATAGATCCTTTTCTTCGATCTTTGAAGCATCTCGATCTTGTCCCCGAATTTATTTTTTATCTGTTCGGTCAAGCTCATTTTATTTTCTCCAGCGCCTTGATTATCCCGGATATTATCGCTTCCGGCTTGGGCGGACATCCAGGTACGTAAACATCCACAGGTATTATCTCATCCACGGGCTTTACGAAATTATAACTGTCCCTGAACATATCGGCTGAGCAGGCGCAGACGCCGACCGCCACAACAAGCTTTGGTTTCGGGACTTCCTCATAAACATGCCTGAACTTTTCGATCGACTGCCTGTTAACTATCCCTGAAACCAATAAAATATCCGCATGACGGGGAGAGCCCACCAGTGTGATCCCGAAGCGTTCCACGTCATGCCTCGGCGTCAGGCAATCCAGCACTTCTATGTCGCAGTTATTGCATGCCGAAGCTCCCAGGTGGAAAACCGAGGGAGATTTTTTAAAACCCCACTTGAATATATTTACCACACTACCATCCTTTCAATGCAAGAACTAATGCGATCAAAGCTAAAATCGTCATCGGCCACCGGAAAAAGCGGACTGCCTGATCGATCCGTATCCTTGGATTCGTGTTCTTTATAAGGATGATCAAGGTCAATATTATAATATATTTCAATATGAACCATAGAGCGCCTGATAAAGTGTAAGCGTTGACCCCGCCAAGGAATAAAGTTATTAACAGAACCGGCAAAGTGAATAGCAGCATGGCTTTCACCAATTTAAAGGCCGCGAGCAGTTTCCCGGAATATTCAAGCATCGGGCCGCCCTCGATCTCCTGCTCGGCTTCGGTTGATTCAAAAGGCACAAAACCGAGCTGCGCCTGCGCCACCATGAGGGAAACAAGAAAGGCGATCGATCCTGAAATGCTTGCGATGTTCATGCCGTGAATTAACTGGTGGCTTGCGATCCCGCCTAATAAGATGGAATTCGTTTTGACCGCTACCGCCAAGACCGCAATTACAAAAGGAAGCTCATATGCCGATAACAATCTTAGTTCCCTTTTTACCCCTAAAGCCGATAGGGGATTTTTTGAAACCGATCCGCCCATTATCAAGGCAAGCGAAGGGACAGTGAGCAAAAGGATCACGACAACAAGGTTTCCAAGGTAACCGGCATTACTATTTATATTCGAATGCCAGAGCATTGCGGAAACGATCGGAACGGCTATTAGGCCGAGCATAGGCGTGGAAATGAAGGCAATCTTTGCAGGACCTTTGGGAACGAATGTTTCCTTTCCAAGCAGTTTCAGGATATCTGCAAAAGGCTGATACCATGAAGGCCCCCGTCTCCACTGGATCCTTGCCGTGACCTTCCGGTCGATCCAGGTTGAAAGCAGCCCTGCAACAGCCGTGAAAAGTAATCCCGGCATGATCAAAAAGTAATAAAGAAATTCGATCATCTAGAAAAAATTGCTCCTTTGTTCCTCTAATGTATCCAGGTTTTTCTTTGACCGCTCATCAAAGGGGTCCATTTCTACGGCTTTTTTGAAATTGGTGATGGCTTTGTCGATGTTGCCCTTATTGTAATAATTGACGCCCAGGTGATAATATCCGGCCGCGCTCTCAGGCACTTCTTTCACGAATTCCTCGAACTGGCGGATGGCTTCATCGGACTTTCCTTCCTGTTCCAGAGCTGAGCCGAGGTGATAGTGGGCTATCTCGATCTTCGGCCCCTTATCGATGGTCGCCTTGAATTCCTCGATCGCTTCCTTAAGTTTCCCGATATAATAATATGAAAGGCCAAGCCAGTATCTCGCTATCAAAAAATTGGGATTTATATTTAGCGCCTCCTTAAAGGAATTTACGGCTTCCTCCAGTTTTCCTCTCCGATAAAGGGAAACCCCAAGTTCATAATGCGCATCCGAATACTTCGGGTTCAGTTCGATCGCTTTTTTGAATTCGGCGATCGATTCATCCAGCATCGTCTGGCGGTAATACAAGCTCCCCAGCGACCTGTGAGCTATTGCGTTGTTCGGATCTGCCTGCAGCGCCGCCTGATATTCCTTTATTGCGTCGCGGAACTTTCCTTCCCTAAGGCATATACAGGCCTTGTCCATAAGCTCTTCCGCTTTTCCCATATTTATCTCCTCCTCCCGATGAAATTCGACAGGATCCTTACAGATGCCAGGTTCTTTTTCTCGTCAGCGACCTGCACGTCCACTTCCTCAAATGAAAGGGCACCAGAGGTACAGCTTTGTACACATCTTGGCATTTCTCCCTCGGTGAGGCGGTCTATGCACAGGTCGCATTTTGGGACTATGTGTTTTGTCAGGTCCGGCTGTATCACTCCGAATGGACATGCAATAGCGCAAGAAGAACATCCGACGCATTTGAAATGGCTTCGAAGCACTGTGCCGTCCTCCATCTTTTTCATCGCTTCATTTGGGCATGCGGCAGCGCAGGCCGGCTGGTCGCAGTGCAGGCAATGGAGGGGAAGTTCAGCTTCGACTTCCATTTTGCTGTGCCCCAGAAGCGACTGCACATGGTGCCCGTAGGCGCATGCCGCAGCACAGCTCCTGCATCCGCAGCATAGGTCAAGATTTAAATATACCCTTTTAGCCATTCTTGTTGTTCACCCTGTACCAGAAAAATCTTTTCACGAGCTTGTTATTCCCGAAATGAGTTATGTTCGCAGGGGAAGCCGATCCTTTTGCCGTTATTTTCTGCGCCTCTGATATCTTTTGCTTCAGATCCACTTTTTCCTGTTTAATTCCTTTGCCAAGGATTTTATCTGTTTCATCCAGGACATCGTCAAATTCCATTTTTGTGTCGGTGAGTGACATCAATATCTCAAGGCCCGATCTACCCCCGACCTTATGCGCAATAGGCTTGAAGCTTTCCGTCCTCCCTCCCGCCAGGGTCACGCTTCCCTTCCTTTCCATATGGCTTGCCATGGGAAGCAGGACAGTATTGTCATCAATAGTGTCAGGAATGAAAAAACCGCACCTGACGGCGAGATCAAGGCCTTCAACATTGGCTTCATCGCCGAGAGAGATCAAGGCTTTTATTCCGCCGATCTTACTTTGTTTATTTTTTGTCATCGAGTCGATTATCGTGTTGACGCCAAGAGAGTTGCCGAAGCCGTAGAAGGTGATGTGTTTTTTGTTGATCGAAAAGCTTGAAGCCATTTTAATAAAGTATTGAACAAGATCGTTCCTTTGAACGTTTCCTCCGGGGACGAAGATCATTGTCCCGGACTCGGAAGCGTCAAAAGCTTTAGCGGCGCGGATGATCGAGTCAGCCGGGATCCCGACTGTTTGCGAAACTTTCCGTATGTCGATGTCGATCTCTCCTCTTTTATTCTCCTCGGCGATCACCTTCAGGACAGCGGCCATCAAAAGGGCCTCTGTTCCCGGCTTGTTTTTAAGATGAGTGGTCGCGAACCAGGACGTATGGGAAATATTGGGGTCGATAACAATGATCTGGTTGCCTCTTTTCCCGTATTTAACCTTGTTTATCCGCTTGGATAGGACAGGGGAACGCGTCAAAATGTCGCCGATTATCAGCAGGGCATCCGATCCGCCTATACCTTCAAGGTTTTGCATTGAAGAGCCCTCGACCGCCCATCTATTTCCTTGATAAGCTTCGATATCCGCCGGATCTCCCGCGGCAAAAATATTTTCAGTACCCATCAATTCAGCGGCCCTGCATGCCATCAATGCGTCTTCATTGCTGGAGATCGAAGATAAAGCTATTCCAATGGATGACGGATCGAACTTTTTCAATACTTTTTTCGCGTAAGATACGGCCTCGTCCCAGGAAACTTTTCTGTTCCCTATTTGCGGCTCCGTCAGCCTTTGCGGATGATTGATGAGGTCCAGGTTGTAATGACCGCGCGGGCAAAGAGAACCTGTGTTGATCGGATTTACCTTGTCATAGTCAATGGCAATGACCTGGTCATTGGATGTCCTGAGGACATATCCGCATCCCAGCGAGCAGAACAGGCATATCGATCTTCTTTTTTCTACCATGGTTCCGGTATGTCCTTTATCTGGTCCCATGTGAACACGGGACCATCCTTGCAGCAGAAGAACTTTCCCAGATTGCAGTGGAAGCACTTCCCGATCCCGCAGCTCATGTTCTTTTCCATCGAAAGATATATGTCTTTTGGATTAAAGCCCATATCAAGCAATCTTTTGTTAGCGAACTTCATCATTATCGGCGGGCCGCAGAGTATCGCTACGGAATTCTTTACATTAACATCGCCGTCCTTGAGGATAGTTGTGACAAGCCCGACGTTCCCGGTCCAGCCCGGTTCCGCGGCATCCACGGTCAGGACAATATTCGTATTCTTCCATTTCATCCATTCATCTATGGCTTTCTTGTATGAAATATCGCTCGGTGTCCTTGCGCCGAACCTTACCTCGATCTTTTTCAGTTGCTCAAGTTCATGCGAAAGCGCAAAAAGCAGGGCTCTCAATGGGGCCAATCCGACCCCTCCGCCCACAACATAGACCTCCTTGCCGTAGAAGGACTTGATAGGGTAGGGCTTCCCGTAAGGACCGCGGACCCCCAGATATTCTCCTTCCTTCATTTCATGGAGCTTCCTGGTGACACTGCCGGCTTTCATTATCGAGAATTCGATCGATTCCGTCTTCCTGGGATCTGATGAGGGAGTGAAAGGCGCTTCTCCCATTTCGGGTACTGTTACCTGCATGAACTGGCCGGACTCGAAAGACAGATTTTCCTCAGGCCGCAAAACAAAGGTTTTGATGGTCGGCGTCTCGGTTATTACCTGCTCGATCTTGGACCTTATAGGCCTGTAAGGATTTTGTTCCATGTTATTTAAGCTTCGCCGTCAGCGGCACCTGTTTATCAAGTTCAATGAATATCTTGCGCATATCGATATTCCCAGCGCACCCGTCTATGCACCTTCCGCATCCCACGCACGCGTATCGGTTCAGCCTGTCAAAAGAATAATCAAATTTGCAGTGGTATCTGTTCTGCAGGCGCTCGAACAGTTTCCCCCGAGGATTGGCCCCGCCGGCGACTTTCTGGTAGCCGGCTTTCAAGCAGGCATCCCAAATTTTATATCTTTCATTATCATTTCCTTTTTCCTGGTCAAGAAGAAGGAAGCAGGTGCAAGTGGGGCATATGAAATTGCATGCGCTGCATTCAACGCAATCTTTTGTCAAAACTCTCCATATCTTATTTTCAATGTTCCTTTTGTGGGAAACAGAAAGATCAAGTTTAAGTTTATATTCGTCATTATTGTTCTCAATAAGGCAATCGGTCACCTTTTTCCTGTTCTTTTCCTTTTCTCCTATCGAGATCGAAGTTGCATCAATGAACAATGCGGTATTGTCACTTATTATTCGTTCTCCTTTTTTGGAGCCCACCTCAATAACATATCCGTCCATTACGATGGAAAGGTTCAGGTCAAATGATCTGACGGGGTAAGGCTTGCCCTTGACCATGGTGCAGAAACAGGTCTTTCCGCAGTCGGTGCAGTCAGCGCTGATTATCATGGTATTTTCGCGGTTTGATGCATAAAAAGGATCGATAGGATCGCCCTCGCCAAACACCTTATCAAGTACCTCAAGAGCTTCCGTATCGCATCCACGCACGCCGATAATAGTCAGCGGCTTTCCGTGCGATGTTTCATCCTTGCCAAAATACTTTGATACCTTCTCTGATAATTTAAATAGGTATGACTTCAGCGATTCTATTGTCCTGATGCCGAAAATATCAATATCGTCAATATTTTCAATATTGATCTGTTCCAATGACCTGTTTTGACCTATTTTTACCGGGGCGACAACGGTGGATTCTTTAAGTATTTTTTGTACTAATTTCCGAAAATTCGCGGTACTGATAAAGTATTGTTTCATAGTTTTGAAGAGAGAAAATACGGTTTGATTCTATCAAGAACAGCCTTTGCCGTCAATTCCGCTAAATTCCGATGTCTGTTGGAGCACGCCCGAGGGATTTCAGCAGATCAACCGTCTCATCTATCTGCTTTTCGATCGATTCATCCTCGTGGGCGCGATCGGGATATATATTGTATAGTTTCCTGTATTTTAGGGGCGTAACGTTCAACATCACTGAATTTGCTCCTGCCATCAGCCCAAGCTCTCTCGCTTGCGGGTCCAAAGTTTCAAAACCGGTAGTGACCACGATCTTTGCGTTGCTTGGGTCGACTATCCTGGCCACTGCCAGGACTTTCAGTACCATTTCGGTTGAAGGACCTTCAGGCAGTACAGGTCCGAAGGAAAACATCTCCGCGTGAAGATCTTTTGTTAGCAGGATATCATTTAAAAGATCTTCTTCTGTCTGGCCGGGCAATCCGATCAATCCTCCGGTCAGGACCAGATATCCTATCTTGTAAGCATCCTTGATATCCTGCAGCCGATCGCTGAGCTTATCTGAGCAGTGGAGCTTGGAATACAGTTCCGGATTGCTTGTTTCAAATCTTAAAAGCAATCCTCTCGCTCCCGCATCATATAATTTTTGAAGCCCATCCGAACCGACCTCTCCAACAGACACAAATATCAGCACTGCGTATCGCTTCTTGATCTCCTTGACCAATTTTGATAAACGCTCAGCCGTGAATTCCGGGTCTTCTCCTGATTGAAGGACCAGGGCCTTGAAGCCATATTTATTCACAGCTTCGTCGACGGCTTTGAGTATTTCAGAATCAGCCATCCTGTACCTTGGGATATCGGCGCTTTTCCTTATGCCGCAATATATGCAGTCATTCCTGCAGTAATTGGAGAACTCAATAATGCCATGGACGCAGCAGGCGTTCTTCAGGTATTTCTGCCGGAGGAAATTGGCGACCCGGAAGAGGAGGTTCATCTCTTTCTTGTTCTTTGTCCTGAGAAGCGTCAGTAGCTCTTCCCTTGAAAGCGGCCTTGATTCGGCGGCCTTATCCAGGATCCGGACGAAAGACTTATCAACGCCTATCTCATCAAGCTCAAGTCGGGAGAGACGGACATCCGTCCTTTGCAAAGCGAAGAATATGTCCCGCCAGTCCTCCAGCACCTGCAGGGCTTCGGCTTCAGGGACGACATTTATGACGAACCCGCCCTGGGCGTAAATATAGTCCCCGACCTTGAGATCGACAAATTCATTTATGGCTTTTCTTTTTTCGCCGAAATAGTCGACCATAGCTGTCTTTCCGGAGATCTCTACAACTTTGCCGGGAATGGTGTAGCACATGGCTGTATTTTATCACGCTTCCTTACCCTTGCCCAACTTCAAGTCCCGTGATATCATTCCTTTGGAGGTGCAAAAATGACTCCTACATCGATAAGAAGGCTCATTTGGGGCGTCACAGTGCTGTCTGCCGGGATAATCCTTATACTACAGGCGGCCGAGATAGTTCCAGGTTCCGCCTGGAAATTTATCTGGCCTGTATTTGTTATAATCATAGGCATCGAACTTATGTTAACGGCCGTTTATAGGGCCGGGGAAGAGATCGAAATAGAAGTGCCTAAGTACTGGCTAAAGAAGCCGGTACGCAGAAAAAAATAAAAACTGCTTGAAAAATACAGCTCCGGTAATATAATCTCCTTGTTTTTGAGGCGAGAAAGGGGGATGCAAGTGAAAAAGTTATTTGTTCTTGTTCTAACCGCGTTCATTCTGATCTCCATGATATCAATTTCCCACGCAAGGGTACTTGTTAAGGATACATCGATCGTCAAGGTCAATGAAGACATAAACATGGGGCAAGGTCTTATTTTTAAGGATGTTGTCGCGATAAATGGGAACGTTAACGTGAAAGGCGACGTGGGCGGAGATGTTGTAGCTGTATTGGGCAATGTGCATCTTTTTCCGACAGCAAAGGTTGCCGGCGATGTTGTGTCCATCGGTGGAAAGATAGTCAAGGATGAGGGCTCAAAGATAAAAGGTGAGATAACTGAGATGGCGATAAGCAAGGAGGGGGTAAAAATGATAGAAATGTATGCACCATTGATCGGGACAATGGGGATGGGCGGATTTTTAGTTTTCAAGGTTTTGATGTTCCTGGGATTTATCGGGCTCGCGATGATAATCATATCCTTTATGACAAAGCAAATAGGCGTTATCTCTTCAAAGATCGAAAAACAATGGCTTAAGACCCTTCTCTGGGGCATCCTTGGTTATATTCTGATATGCCCTGTGGCGATCCTTCTTGCAATTACGATAGTAGGCATGCCTCTTATAATGGTGGAGGCGGTCCTGGTTTCAATTGCGCTTACAATGGGTTACATTGCCGCGTCCCAGCTGATCGGGAAGAAATTCACAAAAGCTATCAGGAAGCCGAATCAGCCCATGATCGTGGAAGTTGCGTGGGGATTGGCGATACTTTTCCTGATCGATTTCATACCTTTTCTTGGGCCATTAGTTAAATGCCTGGTCCTGACGATGGGTTTTGGAAGTGCGATCGTTACGAAATTAGGACAGAAGGGCTAGCCTAACTCCACTTCAACATAGTGCTCTTTCTTGTCCCTGCATGCGGGGATAAGGTTCCCTTTTACCGGCTTGCCGTCGAGCGTCATCTGCTTCACCCCTTTGCAGACATGGTTTGGATTCCTCACGGTTATGAAATAATGGCATCCCCTGAAATACCGCTTTGCTGAGAAGCCTTTCCATTTATCGGGTATGCAGGGATCGATGAGCAGTCCTTCATAATCAGCCCTTATCCCGAGGATCCAGCTGGATATCGCGACAAAGTTCCATGCGGCTGTTCCAGTAAGCCAGCTGTTCTTTCCTTCGCCGAAGTTCTTGTGGTCGCGGCCGGCTATCATTTGGCAGTAGATATATGGCTCAACCCTGTGCGTTTCGGGGATATTGTTCTTTGTGGCGGGAAGTATCGCCTTGTAATATTCAAATGCCTGGTTGCCCCTGCCAAGAATGCACTCGGCCACCATCGCCCATGGGTTCGGATGGCAGAAAATGGCGCCGTTCTCCTTCAGCCCCGGAGGATATATTGAAATAGAACCGAGCTCCGGATGGAACGCCGAGTAAGGCGGAGTAAGTATCATTATCCCGTACTGCGTGGCAAGATATTTCTTCACGGAGTCCATGCATTTTTTTGCGCGGTCGCCTGAAGCAGCCCCAGAGATTACCGCCCATGGCTGGGTTTCGAGGAATATTTGCCCTTCATTGCATTTATGCGAACCGACTGGTTCTTCATCATCCGTAAAGCCCCTCAAGTACCAGTTCCCGTCCCATGCATTTTCATTGATGGCCGCTTTCATCTTTTCGGCGATGTTCATGTATTTCTTTATATCTGCTGTCCTGCCGGAGACCTGCGCGAGCCTGGATAGCTCCTCGGCTGCGGCGACAAGCATTTGCGCTACCATGACAGATTCGGCCTTGTTCTTGTTCCCGCCAAGGTTAAGGCAGTCGTTCCAGTCAGCGAAGAACATAAGCGGAAGCCCGTGGGGCCCCAGGTTTTTCATTGTGTATTCAATGGCTTTAGCAAGGTGATCGTACATTGGCACTTCACGCCCGGACTCAAACGGCACAAGTTTATCCAGGAAAGCGACATCTCCAGTTTCTTTGACATATCCCGCCACCGAGAAAATGAGCCAGAGGTGGTCATCACTGTAATTCTTTTCATTGCTGATGGCTTTTTTTGTCAGCGGGGAATACTGATGGAGAGCGTTGCCTTCCTCGAACTGGGTGCTCGCGAGATCTATTATCCTTGATCTTACTTTTTCCGGTATCTGATGAACAAAACCAAGAGTGTCCTGGTTCGAATCCCTGAATCCCATTCCCCTCCCTATGCCGGATTCGTAATAGGACGCGGACCTTGACCAGTTGAATGTTGTCCTTGCCTGGTATTGGTTCCAAATGTTCACCATCGCGTTCACGTCCGGATCTTCGGTATCAGCCGAAAAATGGCTCAGGTTCTCTTCCCAGTATTTTTTCAATGATCCAAGCTCAGCGGTGACCGATCCCTCAGACTTGAACTTCTTCATGATTCGGGGGATATCATCATTTTTTTCGCTGTAACCGAGAAGGAATATCAAAGCTTTAGATTCCCCCGGCCTCAGCTTCATATTTATAAATTCGCTTGCCACAGGGGCCCATCCGCTGGCTATAGAGTTAGATCCTTTTCCTGTTATTACCGCCGCAGGCTTTTCAAGTGAGCCGTACTGGCCGAGGAATGCCGTCCTGTCGCTGTCAAAACTGTCGGCCTTGGCGTTCGTGCAGGTGTGGTAAGCAAAATACCTTTTTTCCACCCTGTAGCGGGATATGTGATAAATAATGTTGTCCTTGAAAGTTGTTTCACCTATGTTCAGATTATACTGGTAATCCGTCATGTCATTGAGCGCGTCCCACAGGCAGAATTCAACGAAAGAAGTCAAGGTCAGGTTCCTTATCTTTTTTGTGTCGTTCGTTACTTCTAACAGCCAGACCTCAAGGTTCTCACCGAGGGGCACAAAGTATGTGGCCTTCGTGCTTATTCCAGAATAAGCCGAAGAGATCACGGAGTATCCCAGGCCATGGCGGCACTCGTACTTGTATTTTGACAGGTCCTTGAGGACAGGCTGCCATGAAACGGACCAGAGATCCTTCGAATTATTATCCCTTACATATATATACCTGCCGCCCCTGTCCATCGGGATATTGTTATATCTGTATCGCGTCAACCTGCGTTCTTTCGCATCCTTGTAGAAACTGTATCCTCCAGCGGTATTCGACATCAAGGCACAGTAATCCTCGCATCCCAAATAATTTATCCACGGGAGCGGGGTGTCGGGCCTGGTTATTACATACTCTTTTTCTTTATTATCAAAATATCCGTACTTTACGCTCTTTTTCACTTTCTCCTCCTTCGATTTCACTCAAGACAGGCCCTATTCTAATGCTAAAACTTTAACGTCGGCGCCCTTTAATTCAATGAACAGAGAACCTTCGGACACATTATGACCGCCTCCGTTCAATATGTCCTTTGCCCCTTTATATTTTCTTGGTAATTTGATGATGGGCGACTGCGCTGTATCCGAATGATTGATCAAGTAAAGGACGATTTTGTCGCCGTTCAAGACGGTCATTTCCACATGAGCTGAATTTGTTATCTTGATCTCCGGTTCCGGCACATGTTTTTTAATGAAATTGATAAGTTCTTTGTTATCGTCCCTTAATATGGAGAGAAAGAGGCTGAAAGCCGCATAGATAACCTTGCCCTTCCCTATGCGCTTCTCTATTATCGCCGGGTTTCCGTCGTCAAAGCTTGCTATGACATTATTATCGCCCGCGTCAACAATGTCGCGGAACCCGACCGCTTTTGAATTAAGAGCCGATATTTTTATCTCGGAATCTATCGTTTCAGTATGATCGTATTTGATGTCCAACAGGGCTTCCATAAGCGGCTTTTCGAACAAATGAGCATTCTCGTTCTTTAATCCGAACCTTGCTTCGGTGATCAATATCCCCCCGTCATATACAAATTTTCTCAGAAGCTTTGCCGCTTTATCCTTTAATATATAAGGGTTTGGCAGAAGTATTGCCTCGAATGGGAGAATGTTGCCTGCCTCAAGGTGCCTTTCAAATATAAATGAACAGGGATTATGATGGTTCCACAATGCCTTATGAGCCCCGGTTATTGAGAGGAGGCCGTACATCAATCCTATATCAGCCCTGACTTCCATCCATTGTCCCGATATGTTCCTCGGAGGGCCCTGTTCCTCGAATGTTTCGACTTCGCTGCTCCTCAAGAACGCTATTGCAACTTTTGAAATCGCGGTGCTTTTATCGATCACGTAGGAGATCTTATCGATCTCTTTTATCGCCTGCTCTATCTTTTCAAGCCGTTCCGACCTTTCGCCGTTGAGCTTGAGTATCCCGAACCCGCCGGTCTCAGAACCGAAGAGCGGCGTCCTCCACGCGTGATAAAGGACGGTCTTTGCCCCGTGAGCGAATGTCTGGTGAGTCCAGAGCCTTATGTCATTTCCGTCCACATATCCGGGATATCCCCATCTTACGTTCTGGCCTCCCTGGAGTTCCGTCACATGGAATTCGCAATTCCTTCCGCTCAAAAAGCTCCTCCACAGGTCCAGCATCCTTGCCAGGTCCATCGGTCCTGCTTTATTGCCTCTCGGATAAACATCCAGGCCGTACCATTCCATCTCAGTTGCAAGAATATCATGGTCAGGGACCCTTGAGCATATGCCGATAAATCCGTTCGTGCCGACTTTATGCTCGGTATCAATGTCCTTAACAATAGATCTCATCCACAACAAATATTCATTCAGCCTTATGCTCTTGAACCTGAACCAGTCAAGGAATATGTGCGGATTCCCCGCGTCCCACATCCCGCACCTTGGCGGAGTTATCTCATCAAAGGAAGAGAATTGAACTGTCCAGAATTTCGTTCCCCATTTGTCATTAAGCCTGGCCAAGCTCTCGTATTCTTTTTTTGCCCAATTCCTGAACGCCGATTCCGTTGCCTTGCAGTGGCAGAAATCTTTTTGCGTCGTGGAATCAAGCGGGGCATAGGTCGGCTCATTATCCATCTGCCACATGTATAAAGCCTGATGTTTTGAATATCTTTTCACCAGGTTCTCTATCAATCTTTTGGCGTATTTTTGATAGACAGAAGAATCCCTGCAAAGATTAGGCCTAGGACCGTATTCCGGATAAAGCGCACCATCATCCGCGACGGGGCGTATCTCGGGATGCTTTTTAATAAGCCAGGTCGGTGCCTGTGATACGGGGATACCAAGGAGGATCTTAAGGTTGTGCTTTTTTGCCAGGTCCATGGCCTCGTCAAGTTCGATAAAATTGAACTTGCCGTCGGAGGGCTCCATCCAGTTCCATGCCATTTCCCCGAAGCGGACAAGCTTGAACCCTGAGGAAGCGATCTCTGAAAATGCCTTATTCCAGTATTCTTTGGGCCACTGGTCCGGGTAGAACGTAACGCCGATATTAAGCATAATTTATTCGCCGAAGCCTTGCGCATAGGCGAACAGGCGGAATTATATTACTTTTAGGCGAGGCTTACAATTATTTTCTTTACTTTCCTGTCCCTTATCATTTTCGAGTAAGGCTCGTTCACTGAAGGGCCGTCGACATCTAACTCTTTATTATCAAGGAAAAGCTTGTAGGATATAGGTTTGGCGCCTCCGTTATAAGTATCCTTGCCTTTTTTATTGATATAGATAACTTCAATAGATCCCAGCAGAGTGAACTTAAAGGTCCCATTCCTAAATAGCCATGATGGCAGGGCAGGGGAAAGCTTAAAGCAGAGTTTTCGGCCCTTATCCTGGTAAAAAATGCTCTTTCCCGTTGTCATGATTATCCACATGTCTATGAACTCTGCAGTAGCGCCGGAAAGGCGCGCCACAAAACCCCTTCCCTGGCTGTCCTTGTCTGGATATGCGCTGCTGGCTATGAAAGAAGAATTTTCCAGAATGCTCCTCTTGTATACTCCAGGCTTCATGAAAGGAACAAGAACATTCTTGAAATCACTGAAGAATTCCTTGTACATGCCGGCTTTTAATAGCTCGAGCATATATTTATATTCCATGTGGAGCCAGACGGACTCATTCTCAAGCCAGCCCGGAGTGAATACCTTCGCGCGACCTATCTCCACAGGGACGCCGTTGAAAGGGGAATTAACCTTGTACATTTTAAGTTTCTTGTCGTATAGAGTACTTGTTTTAACAAGGCTGTATATTTTTTTGTCCTTCTCAACCTTTAAAGCGTGGACGAAACCTTCAAGGAACAATGGCAGAGGCTTTTGCTTGAACTTCTTGACCTTAACCTTGCCGTTCTCGATCTCATGCTCTGCGACATCATTAATGAAATAAGTGTAATAGTTCTTGTATTTTGTTATCGATTTCTTGATCCCCCGATCGCATTTATTTTTTATTTTAGAAAGGAAACTTGAAATATAATTCGAGTCGATATCAGATTCCGTCCCGTTTATCCCCATCAATGTTTTTTCGCGATAATTTTCTTTATGTGAATTGGAAGTATCCCAATATTTGAAATTATCATTTTCGTTCAGGCAATCAATGATATTATCTATGAATTCCTTGAGCTCGATCGGCATAGATATTTTCAGGCCCGGCTTCAAATGATCAATAACATATTGGCAGAGCCTCTTGAGCTCGAAAGTTTCGGATATCGAAGAACCGAATAGCCCCGGCAGGCCGTTGAGCGCGTCATACCAATCAGGCTTGTCCGCCTCCATCTCAATTCCAATACCTTCCGCATCGAATGACGAAGCTTTGTTAACGGCTATACACAAAAGCTTCGTGATCAATGTGGTATAGTAAATAGCTCCTTTGCCATTATCTTTCCTTACAATGTTCCGGTTGGATGGCCTTGACCTGATGAGTTCCTTTTTATCGCCGCTGCAAGCGACACTGCAATACTGCCGGACATTGCCGCCCTGCAGGACATACTTTTTCTTCCTGTCGCGGACGAAATATTCGTTATCAAAGAAAGTGAACTCCTTTTTATTGAAAAGGATGTCCTGTATCTTTTCCGGATAAATGCATTCAAATGATTCGAGCAGATCGATGTTATATGAGAAATGGTCCGTCCAGTAGCCCTCTCCATGGCTCGCTTCCTCCACTTTTTCTGACTTTGAGATCAATTCCTCAACAAATCTTTCAATTGAAGTATTGTATGTACAGCCTGCTTCTTCCAGCCCCTTCAGCAAAGAGCCTAGGATGAAGGGTTTCACAATGGTGCCAGCCACGTCTTTCCCCGGGCATTTTACGTGTTTTTTAGCTATTTTCTCCGCAGTTTCCCTGGACGGGATGAAATACTTGCTTGGAAGCACGACAAGCGGATTGAAGCCGTCAAGCTGGATAAGATTAAAAAACCTTTGAATATTGCTAGAGTTGACATCCGGATTGAAGAAAAGGTCGTTCCTGCGGTTCTGGTTTATGTCCCTGTAGTTGCCGCTGCCCTGGGAGTAATACGCGGGGAGCAGCTTAAAATCATTATAATCCCTTTCCATGTCGCCGTGTTTTCTGTAGTAAACATAGAAGGGTTTATTGCCGATGCTTATGGGCAGACCTCCGCGCATGATATTATCAAGGAAGGATTGCCTGGCATACAGGTCAAAACTTTTTGAGCTGCTGGTTGTCGATATCTTTGAAGTGATGTCATCGATCAATCTCTTATTTTCCGCGGCCTTTTCTTCAATATACTTTTTGCTCAGTATCTTTTGTTTTGTCCTGTTCAACAATTTAGGACTATCGATATTTCCGATAATAGAGAAAAGCTGGAATTCTTTCTTGCCCGCCAGTTCCAAACTTTTATAAGAGAAAGCGCAGGGGATGAAGTTCTCTTTCATCTGCATTGTTGATATCCTGAACTTTTTATCCATGAAATTCCCCGGACATTCAAGACCGGAAACCTCCCCAAATACCTCCTTGCGCCTGATGATAATGCTAGGGGATGACCTTTTGTCGCCATATTCAATGAAGGACACGTAGAAATTGCCCCTTTCTGAAAGCTTGGTCTCGGGGGCATCCGACGGCACTACTTTAAGCCTTACAAAAGGGGCGTTATTCTCAAGGTTCTCGACTATGCTCCATGCTTCAATTGTCTGGCTCATGTTCTTTAAGAGGCTGTTCGCGAACCCGCAAGGTATCAGCATAGGCATTCCGTCCACAACTTCGATCTTTCTTTTTTTAGGGGAAAGGTTCTTCACTTTGAGCGTCCTTGAAAGCGCGGGGAAATTCTCATTGGGTATCGTGAAATAATTCACTTCCACCCTGATCTTCAGCGTCTTGTTTTCCTCAACCAGCGTCAGGTCGTGCGCGGTTATCCTCATTTCATTGTTCAGCGGCGAAATTTCGCTGAAGGGTTCATAAAACTTCCCGTCGATCTTAAGGAATGTCCTGAAGCCTCCAAGAGAAACGTTCCTGTAGGCCTTGTTTGCCGGATGGAATTCCATTATGGCGCCGTCCTTATCCTGCATGCCAAAGCTTGTTATGCATTGCCCCCGGTTCGCGTAAAAAGCCCACATAGGTATACCGTTAACACCGGCAATGCCGGGGAAAAAGCTCGAAAAAGTGGAGGAAGAGTTATAGTTCTCTATAATGAACTCATTTTCATTTGAAATGTAGTATTTTGGCTTGTTCATATACTACTCTACTGTAACGCTTTTCGCCAGGTTCCTTGGCTGGTCAACGTGGCAGCCGCGTTTGATCGCTATGTAATATGCAAGAAGCTGGAGCGGGATGACGGCGAGGATCGGCGACAGAGATTCTGTCGTGTGAGGAATAAAGAATATGTCGTCAGCTTTGTCCTGAATTTCGGAATCGCCGTCCACGGCAATGGCAACGACATATCCGCCTCTTGCTTTGACTTCCTCAATATTCCCCAGGATCTTCTCGTACCGGCGGCCTCTCAGGGCAAGAACAACAACGGGCATATTCTTATCTATGAGGGCTATTGGCCCGTGTTTCATCTCTGCGGCAGGATATCCTTCCGCGTGGATATATGATACTTCCTTTAATTTTAACGCTCCCTCGAGCGCAATCGGAAAGCCTTTGCCGCGCCCAAGGTAAAGCGCATTCGTGCTCTTATAAAGTTTTTCGCTCAGAGCCTCAACTTTGCTTTCCTGTGACAGGATTAGTTCAACCTTTTGGGGCAGCTCATACAGTTCCTTGACCATCTTTTCCGCTTCATTTGTGGATATGATATTTTTTATCACTCCCAGCATTATCGAGAAAAGATAAATAATGACCAACTGTGTCGTGAAGGCTTTTGTGGAAGCAACGCCGATCTCAGGCCCTGCATAAGTATATAGGACGCCGTCCGATTCCCTTGCGATGGAACTTCCCACCACATTGCATATCGACAATACTTTTGCGCCGCGGGATTTCGCTTCCCACACGGCTCCCATCGTGTCCGCAGTCTCTCCTGACTGGCTTATCGCTATGACCAGGGTATTTTCGTCAACAACAGGGTGCCTGTACCTGAATTCAGCGGCATATTCGACTTCGCACGGTATCTTCACGAACTGTTCGATCATGTATTCGCCGATTAGTCCGGCATGCCAGCTTGTTCCGCAGGCAGTGAAAACCACCCTGTTTATCTTGCTCAGCTCTTTATTGTCTATTTCCAGCTCATCAAAGTGGACCTGACCGTCCTTCACCCTGTCGGCCACGGTGTCCCTGATAGCCCGGGGCTGCTCGTGTATTTCCTTCAGCATGAAGTGCGCGTATCCGCCCTTTTCCGCGGAAACAGGGTCCCATGAAATTAACGTCACTTCTTTCTTAACAGGATGTCCGGCAAAATCCGTCACTTTAACTTCGTTTTTCGTCACTACAGCCATTTCCTGCTCGCCAAGGAAGATAACTTTTTTAGTGTATTTGATCAAGGCAGGTATGTCGGATGCGACAAATGTCTCGCCGTCGCCAAGGCCTATCTTAAGCGGGCTTCCTCTTTTCGCGACGATTATCTTGTCCGGGTCCTTGTTTGATACGACAGCTATGGCAAAAGAGCCGGTCAGTTCGCTAACTGCCTTCCTTACGGCTTCTTCCAGGCTTGTTCTGAGCGAAGTCGAAGAGTTTCCATTAAGGTTCTTTTCTATCAAATGTGCGATTATTTCCGTATCGGTGGTGGACTTGAAAACATGCCCGTCAGCGGCAAGGTCACGCCTTATCTGGAGGTAGTTCTCTATTATGCCGTTATGGACGACCGCGATCTCATCTTTACAGTCGGTATGAGGATGGCTGTTTTCGTCAGATGGCCTGCCATGGGTCGCCCAGCGCGTGTGGGCTATGCCGATATGGCTGTCTATATGGGAATTTCCGCCAAGCAGCTTTTCAAGTTCTGATATTTTCCCGGCGCATTTTTCAATGATGAGCCGGTTATTGTTTATTACCGCGATGCCAGCGGAATCATATCCCCTGTATTCGAGCTTCTTCAGGCCCTCAAGTAAAAGAGATATACATTCCTTATTGCCGACATACCCGAATATTCCGCACATTACTGTTTAAGCACCCCGTCAATTTCAGACTTTGCAAGATCAAGCTGTTTTTTTATCTCCGATTGTTTGTATCCATCCTCGAACGTATTCGTCACATATTCCCACATTATTCCAAAGCGCCTAGTAAGCACCGGCTCAAGAAGCCCCCATGCGGGAATACAGGGATATGTCTTTCCGTATAGCACAGCTTCCTTAAAGACGCGCCTGTTGGGATCGGAGGAGAAGAACGGGTCATCGAACGCGTCGCGCCTTGCCGGCAGGAAGCCGGTGACTTTTGCGTAATCTACCTGAGCTTGTTTTGAAGTTAAGTATTGAATGACCATGAAAGCTTCATTTGGATGCTTGGCGGCCTTGAATATCCCGAGGTTCGATCCCCCGACGAAGGTGAACTTGCCATATGGTCCCTTTGGATAAGGAGCAACGGCGAAATTCCTTGAAGTAAGCGATCCGGCGGCCCCTCCCTGTCCCGGAGGCGTGGTCAATGTTTTTACTTCATAAGGCCCGTCAAAGTATATCGCGCAGGAGCCATTGTTGAAATTCGATGATACCTGAGCAGTGTTCAATTCAAGATATTCGATGGGAACATAACCTTTTTTCACAAGGCCTATATAGAAGTTAATGCCATTGAGCGCTTCCTTTGAATTTATTATTGAATTTTTCCTGTCAGGGCCGATGAAGTCTCCGCCGGCACCCCATATCCATGGAGCAAGGTTGTGTATAACGTTCCAGTCATTCTTTCCGGATATCCCGAGAGGCGAAATTTCAAGACCGTCGATCGATACCTTCGCGTCCTTGATCTTTTTCAGGGCCAGATCGAAAGATTTCCAATCACTAAGCTCTTTTGGATTGACCCCGGCTTCCCTTAAAACATCCGTCCTGTAGAACATAGCTCTCCCGTCCATGAACCATGGGATGGCGGTCACCTGCCCTGATCCTTCTATGCCGGACGATTTCCATGCTGCAGGAATGAATGTATCCTTTCCTCCGATTTCAGCAACCCTGCTTTTCAGGTCCATCAATGATCCCATTCCGGAAATTGAACCGACCCAGGTCGAGCCTATCTGGACAAGGTCAGGGACATCGCCGGAGGTCGCCGCTGTCGTTATCTTTGTCCATGCGGCACCCCAGTCAACTGACGTTATCTTTACCTTTATACCAGGATTGGCGGCTTCAAAATCTTTAAGGAGATTTTCTATGTCCGCGATAGGTTCCAGGGAATTGGGCATTACCCACATTTGAACCACGGTTTTGCCGGCCTCTTCCTTTGCTTTTGAGCATCCTACAAGGAAAATAGAGACGGAAATAATGAGCATTAGAATTATGATTTTTCGCACAACTTTCCTCCTTTTAAGCTTGAAAAACATCGGTAATTATATCAAAAAATCGGGACGCGGGCAATTGAAATATATGGTATAATCCTTGACCTGATGTGGAAACAAATTAAAAAGAATAAATTTGCCTACATGTTCCTTCTCCCAACAGCTATCGCAATGTTCTTCCTGCATTTCCTGCCCATAATTCAAGGCTTTTATATGTCGTTCCTTGAGCTTAATCAATTCACTTTAGGCAGGTACCTTCTGGCCCCGTTCGTGGGATTCCAGAATTATTATAATGTCCTGATAAATTCGCAAAGCGCCATACGGCTCGGCCTCCTGGAAGCTATCAGGAACACGGTTATATACACAATCGCCGTGACACTGGGCACGCTCTGGGTCGGGCTTATTGTTGCCCTCATGGTGAACAGGAAATTCAGGGGCAGATCTATCGTGAGGACCCTTTTTCTTTTCCCTTGGATAGTGCCTACATATGTTACCGGCCTTCTCTGGGGGTTCATGTGGCAGAAGAATATCGGCATCATAAACATATTTCTTGTTGACGTATTGCATTTGCTCCCCTCAAAACCTTTCTGGCTTCTCGGGCCGAACACGCTCTGGGCCATAATAATCCCCACCATTTGGAGATACTGGCCCCTTTCAATGCTGATGCTCCTGGCAGGACTGCAAACGATACCCGATGAACTATACGAGGCAGCGGATATAGATGGCGCATCACCGTGGAGAAAATTCTGGATGATCACTTTCCCGCTCTTAAAACCCGTTTGGGCGATACTGATCCTATTCGGGCTTATATATAATGTGTATTCGTTCAACATCGTTATCATGATGTTCGGTTTCGGCGCAGGGTTCCCGGGCGAGTGGGGTGACTTGATGATGACGGACATATTCAGGAATTCCTTCCAGAGATGGGATTTCGGGACAGGGGCAGCCACCTCAGTCTTGTTGCTTATAGTAATGATAGGAATAGTCAATATTTGGTTCAGGTATTATAAATCCTCTGAAGAATACAGGTAATCGCCGCATTTGATTTTTTATACCCCATAATATATAATTAGGTTTCCTAATTAAAGAAGATTAGAAAGAGTGATCTGACAAATGGCAAAAGTATATATAATAGATGTAACGAACAGGGATGGAGTGCAGACATCGCGCCTAGGCCTCGCGAAGCTGGAAAAAACGATTATCAACCTGATGCTAAATGAAATGGGGATCTTCCAGTCGGAATTCGGCTTTCCATTCACGAAACACGAAAAGAACTATATGAATGCGAACCTTGAACTGGCCGAGATGGGCGTGCTCAAGCCAATAAGGCTGGAAGGCTGGTGCCGGGCGATAAAGAGAGACGTAGACCTTGCTTATAGCCTTGCCCCAAAGATCAAGCATTTGAACCTTTCAATTTCAACATCGAATATAATGTTGGAGAGCAAATTCCTCGGGAAAATGAGCAAATCAGAGGTAATCTCAAAAATGCAGGAAGCGGTAAAGGCGGCATATAACTATGGGGCTGAGACTGTCGGCGTAAATGCTGAGGATGCCTCAAGGTCGGAAATGAATTTCCTTGTTGACTTCGGACAGGCGGCAAAGGCATCAGGCGCAAAGAGATTGAGATACTGCGATACGCTCGGCGCCGATGATCCAAAAACGATATACGACAGGATAAATGAACTTGCGAGTAAAACAAAAATAGCGATAGAGCTTCACTGCCATAACGACCTGGGCATGGGCGTTGCGTGTTCCGTTGAAGGAGCAAAAGGCGCAATTGATGCCGGGCAGGATGCTTACATTAATACTACCGTCAACGGCGTCGGAGAGAGAGCCGGTAATGCGGATATGCTTTCGGTTCTTCTCGCCCTAAAGTACTCCAGCGGGTTTGCGGGAAAGAAACTTTTCCCGGAGGGAGTGGACCTCTCCAAGGCTTGGGAGATAGCCAATTATGCCTCTTATGCTTTCAGGATACCTATCCCGATAAACCAGGTCGGGGTCGGGGCGAACGCCTTCGCGCACGAATCCGGCATTCATGCCGACGGCGCCCTGAAGGACAGAAGGAACTACGAGCTGTATGAATACGAGGAATTGGGACGTGGACAGCCGGAATACGTGGAAACCGGACGAATGATAACGGTGGGCGAATATAGCGGCATTAAAGGGTTCAGGAATGTCTATGGAAAGCTCGAAGTCGAATTCAAGGATGACGCAGAAGCGGAGAAGATACTTGAGCTTGTCAGATATGCCAATGTGCACACGCAAAAGCCTTTAACGAGAAGGGAACTATTGTTTGTCGGGAAATATCCTGAACAGGCAAGAAAGATAATGACGGTAGAGCCCTGATGCGAGTTTTGATCATACTCGGGAGCGGATCAGATATGCCGCAGATAGAGGGAACGAAGAAGATGCTTTCGCAATTCAAGGTCCCCTTCGATTATATTGTCGCATCAGCCCACAGGAACCCCAAAAAAGTGGCGAAGATATCGGCAGCCGCAGGATCAAAATACGACCTGATTATCGCCGCTGCCGGAATGGCGGCTCACCTTCCGGGTGTTGTAGCGGCGAACACCATACTGCCGGTGATCGGGATCCCGATCGAGACAAAATCACTGTCCGGATTTGATTCGCTTTATTCAATAGTGCAGATGCCTTCAGGAATTCCGGTCGCGACCGTCGCAATAGGCGGCGCAAAGAACGCGGCCATACTTGCGGTGCAAATATTGAGCCTTAAATATCCCAAATTGAAGGTTGCCCTTAAGGCTTTAAAACATAAGATGGAAAAAGGGGTAAAGATATAATGGTGAACTGGGTCGATGTTATCGCGATAGTGTCGGTCGCTGGTTTTGTTTTCTACGGCGTTCAGCGCGGGGTAATGAGGGCGTTTTTGGACATTTTCGCTGTTCTCCTCGCGATATTTTTCTCCGGACAGCTTTACAGGTCGCTTTCCACTTCAATAATGCCGTTCTTGAAGGTACAGGATTCCACCATATACGCTATCACATTCGTGATATTCTGGGTGATAGCGTTTGCGGTGCTTGAGCTTTTTGTCGGCTATGTAATGAAGCTTGTGAAAATATCGTTCATTGGCGTAGTGGAGTCGCTTGGCGGCGCCCTGCTGGGACTTATGCAGGGAATATTGATCGTGGGAATAGCGATCCAGATATGTCTTATGCTGCCGCTTTCCTCGGGGATCAAGAATATTTTCTCGAATTCGATCTCCAAGTCCATCTCCGTGCCTACCCTTACTAAATCCTATCTTTCGGTCTTTGGCGTATTCCCGAAGATCAATTTCGTGCAGCAGCAGATCCAAAAAATGGAACAACAGGTCATTCCTGCAATCCCATCCAAGGAAAACGTCCCGACCTTGCCGAAAACCAGGACGCCGGGCAAAACACCTACAAACAATCCAAGATTGTAATGAGGATCCTTCCAAGGTCTTTCTATTCGAGGAACACGAAGACCATTGCGCGGCAGCTTCTTGGCAAGTATCTTATCAGGAAGATCGGCACTCGCAGGATCATCGGCAAGATAGTTGAAACGGAAGCATACTTCCAAAATGACCCTGCAAGCCACGCTTTCAAGGGGAAAACAGATCGAAGCGGCCCGATGTTCGAAAAGCCGGGGCACGCATATGTATACTTCATCTATGGGAACCATTATTGCCTGAATGCTGTGACCGAAAAACCAGGGATCGCCGGAGCAGTTCTCATACGCGCGCTCGATCCGATAAAAGGGGTAAGAACGGCAACGAACGGCCCTGGAAAGCTCACTAAAGCTTTTAAGATCGACAAGAAATTAAACAGGGCGGACCTGACGAAGGGAAGTTTGGTGATAGCGGAAGGAAAAAGGGAAAGGTATAATATTATCTCGGCAAAAAGGATCGGTATTTCTAAGGCTTCTAACAAGTTATACAGGTTCTATATAAAAGGAAATGCGCATGTCTCAAAAATGTAAATATGTTGTGCTGATCGGCGACGGCATGGCGGATAGGCCCCTCAAAAAACTTGGCGGCAGGACGCCTCTTGAAGCGGCAAGGACGCCGAATATGGACTGGATCGCAAGGAACGGCACTTGCGGGATGGTAAGGACAGTGCCAAAAGGCGTGAAACCCGGTTCAGATGTGGCAAACCTTTCGATATTCGGCTATGACCCCAGAAGATCATATCCAGGAAGAGGGCCGCTGGAAGCTTACAGCAAAGGCATCAAACTCGGCCCGAATGACGTGGCTTTCCGCTGCAACCTGGTCAGGATCGAGAACGGAAAAATGGCCGACTACAGCGCAGGACACATATCAACTGATGAAGCAAGGAAAGTGATCAAACTTCTGAATAGGGAGCTGGGGAACAAGAAGATAAGGTTCTATCCCGGAGTCAGTTACAGGCATCTTGTTGTCATCGACAGGGGGCCGAGCAAGGTCAAATGCACTCCACCGCACGACATCACCGGCAGATCGATCAATAAATATCTTCCTAAGGGTGATGGAGCCGATTCTCTCAATATCTTAATGAGCGATTCGTACGAGCTGCTTACCGCCAAGGGAGGGAAAGCCAACATGATATGGCTCTGGGGGCAGGGGAAGACGCCGAAAATGAGCAGTTTCCCGCTGAAAGGATCAGTTATAACCGCAGTTGACCTGATAAAAGGAATAGGCAAAGCGATCGGCCTGAAGGTCATAAATGTTCCGGGAGTTACCGGATATCTTGATACTAATTATATCGGAAAGGCCAGGTATGCCCTGGCATCGCTTAAAAAAGGGGATTTTGTGTTCGTCCATGTCGAATCTCCCGATGAATCGGGCCACGAGGGCAATATAAAACACAAGATAAAAGCCATACAGGATTTTGACAGGTTCGTGGTAGGGACGGTGCTCAAGGGTCTTAAGAAATTTAAGAACTACAAACTAATGGTGTTACCTGATCATGCTACGCCGATATCGATAATGACTCATTCGGCTGAGCCGGTGCCGTTCGCTATCTATTCCTCAAAAAGAAGAGTCAATGGAGCGGGCGGATTCAATGAGAAAAGCATATCGAGGTCAAAATTACGGATAGAGCAGGGCCACAAGTTGATGGATTTCTTTATCCGGTCAGCTTAGGATAAAAGTAATTGAACAGCACTTTCAACACTGCTGATATCGGCAGTGCAAGGAATATTCCCAGTATCCCCCCGATGCGAGCCCCGATGAACAATGCAAAAAGAACTACAACAGGGTGAACATGTATGAATTTTCCGACGACATTCGGGATCACTATCAAATCCTCGACCTGCCTTAAAATAAAGTACGCCGCGATCACTAGCAGTGTCAATGTGACGTTCGTAAGGCCCCATGCGACAGTCGGCTGGTAGAATGCAACTATGGCTGCCAGTGTCGTTGCGATTATCGGCCCGATTATCGGGACAACTTCAAGCACCCCAGTTGCCAGGCAAAGGACAAGCGAATAATTCACCCTAAGGATCGAAAGAACGATCCAGCTCGCCAGGCTCATTATAAGGATAAGTATCACCTGGCCCCTGATATATGCGCCAAGCGTCTCATTTATATCTCCCGCAACATTGGTCAATTCCCTCCTGTATTTTGTCGGAAAAAGCAAAAGAAAGAGACGGATATATTTTTCACCGTCAAGGAGGAGATAGAACGTTATGATGAAGTATGCGGATATCAGGATAAGCCTTTCCATGAAACCGAAAAATACGGGCAGCGCGAAAGCTGTTATCTCGGCACTGAGCCATGCGCGAAGCTTTGAAGCAATATCCGTGAAATCGATATTTATACCAAAGACCATGCCTTTGCCGATGTTCTCGATCCTGCCGAGGAAAGACCCGCCTTTTACAGTATCCACGCCGACTATCTCGGTAATTTCGTTATTGGCAATAGGGATTGCATAGGAAAGAGCCCAGTAGATCACAGATCCGATGATTATGTAGACCAATATGATCCAGAATGCCCTTGGTATCCGCGTTCTTGTTTCAAGTGAATAGATCAAAGGGGCAAAAAGATAAGCTGTCAATATCGCCCAAATGAAAGGATGGATTATCTGGCCTGAATATCTCAAAATAATGAAAACCAGCAATGCGACGATAATAAGGATAATGGACTTTGCGAGCGGCGAAAACTTTATGCCCTTTCTCTTGATGAGGGATTTTTTTCTGATTATCAGCCAATCAAACACTGAAGGCATGGTGCAATTATATCATACTTGTAGCGTTATTTATTATGATATATGATATTCACGTTCAATATGATGAAAAATATAACTCTTCATGTTTTTATCTGTCTGATAATATGTCATTCTTGTTTTGCAATGGGAAGCGTTCCTCAGCCCGCCTCCCTCGAAGTTGTAGTCCCTTCAGTGACATTTGTCAGGACAATAGGAAGCTCGGGTTCAGGTGACGGGCAATTTCTTTACCCGAGGGGAGTATGCATGTCCTCTTCCGGGACAGGCAATATGTTCGTTTCGGATACAGGCAATAATAGAGTACAGGTCTTCAATAGCGACGGCCAGTTCCTATTTCAATTTGGCGGCTGGGGAAATACAGAGAAAAAATTCAGCTCGCCTGCAGGGATCACGGTCGATCTCAATCAAAGGATCTACGTTGCAGACAAAGAAAACAACAGGGTCCAAAAGTTCGATATGAACGGGGCTTTCCTGGGAGAGCTCGGCTATTTTGGGTCAGACCCTGGCAAACTCATCAATCCTCTGGGGGTTGCTGTGGATCAAACGCGAAAAATATTCGTGGTGGATTCCGGCAATAACAGGATTGAGATATTCAATGAAAACGGCACTTATTTGGATTCGATAGGCGGTTTCGGCATGTCGGAGGGATATCTTAACTCTCCGTCAGATGTAGCCGTTGATCCCGATGGTTACATATATGTGGCGGACACCAAGAACGATCGCGTTCAAAAAATGAATTCGATGGGTATGCCAATGTCTGTTTTTGGTAAGTCAGGAGGAGAATACGGCGATTTCCATTCTCCCGCCGGCATAGCGGTCGATCTCAGGTATATATATGTAAGCGACACAGATAATAACAGGATCCAGATATTCGACAAATTCGGAAAGTTCCTGATGAAATTCGGTTCTACCGGCATGGGAAACGGAGAATTCAGCAACCCCACGGGCATATCAATCGATCCCAACGGACGTCTTTTGATCGCCGATACCAATAATCACAGGATCCAGGAATTCAAAGTATCCTTCTAGTCCCCTAAATTGTGCTATAATTTATGCCATGAAAGCCTTGGGTATTGATCCGGGAACGGCCACTACGGGTTATGGGATACTTGAAGGCGAGGGCGATGATATTAAACTCGTGGATTACGGCTGTATAAAGACAAGCAGCAAGGAACCTTCGAGTGCCCGTCTTAAGAAGATATTTTCTGATACAAAGAAGATCATCTCAAAACATAAGCCCAAATGGATCGTCGTAGAAAGATTGTTCTTTGGCGCGAACACGAAGACCGCAATGGCCGTGGGGCAGGCAAGGGGGGTCATACTTCTTGCTGCTTCCCAGGCCGGACTTGATATTGCGGAATACACCCCGCTTGAAGTAAAAATGGCGCTGACCGGCTATGGAAGAGCTGACAAGAATCAGGTCCAGCAGATGGTCAAGAGGATTTTAAAGCTCAAGACAATACCAAAGCCTGATGATGCCTCTGATGCGCTTGCGGTCGCGCTCTGCCATATTAACTCCGAAGGTTTTAATTCAAAAGTAAGGAAGGCATCATGATATCGCAGCTGACAGGGATATTGGACAGCATTGACCAGAATAATATTACAGTGGATGTTAACGGCGTTGGCTATAAAGTATTTTTACCTACTTCGGCAATAGCCAAGCTCCCGAAGCCGGGAGAAAAAATTAAGATATTCACTTATCAGGTAGTGCGCGAAGATGCCATAGAACTTTACGGTTTCTTGAGGAAGGAAGAAAGAGGATTATTTTCCATGCTGCTTTCCGTTTCCGGCATCGGGCCAAAAAGCGCCATTTCTCTTCTTTCCGGGATAAAAATGGAAGACCTTGTCGTTGCTATAGCGAAAGGAAGCGTGGATCTTATCACCACGGTTCCAGGGATCGGGCTTAAGACAGCTCAGAGGCTTATCATTGAACTGAAGGAGAAAGTGGCAAAAGCCTATGCCATAGCCGGCGGCGGATCTCTTAAAGGCCTTCCGGCGGAAGAGCCGGTCATTGCCGATGCAGTATCCGCGTTAATGACATTAGGTTATTCCCCCAGGGAAGCGCGCGATGCGATAATGAGGTCAGGGATCGACTTCACGAAAGTTAAGGGAGCAGAAGACATAATAAAGCAGTCGCTTAAAGCTCTAAGTTGACCCGCGGAAAAACTTTCCCTTCGATCCAGCGGATGATCCTTCTGAACATCCCTTTTTCCGCGCCTGTTATCGGATCAACAAGGATCGAATATATCCCCAACATGTTGGCTCCGAAAATATCCGTGAATAATTGATCCCCGATCAAGGCGGTGTTCGAAGGTTTTGATCTCAATAAACCCATTGCATTACATAAAGCGAGAGGAAAAGGTTTGAGGGCAAAAAAACTGCAGGGAACATTGAATGTTTCTTTTATTTTCTTAAGCTGCCATGGAAAAGGGTTGTTTGAGGAAATACAGACTTTGAACCCTCTTTTTTTCACTTCCTCTATCCATTTTATCGATCCTTCGGGGAGAAAGCTTGAGTTCCTCTTTCTCAGAGTTTCGTCAAGGTCAACGATAAGGTTGTTTATCCCCAAGGACTGAAGCCTGGAAAGATCTATGTCCTGGACGGTTTTTACATGAAGCTTAGGGTAAAATATCTTCACGGCTCCACCTTTTCCATCGGAATATCTTTATTTAATATTCCGACCAATTCCTCGAACTGCCCTGTGAAATCGGGAGATACCATTATGTGAAGTACCGCATCTTCACCGATCTTGGGATTGGGGGTCCTGATCGCGGACATTCCCTCGAATGCTTCAAGATAAGAGCATATGAAAGAAACATCGTTCTTTTTGACCTTAAAATAATAGTCCATCTGGTTCATAATCTTGTTATGTAGAACAGTGGGATAGCAGGCGCTTCTTCCCAGATAATATGCCCTATTTCCTCGAATTTGTCCTTTCTGGAAGCTTTAAGGTTCTCATCAAGGGATGAGATCTCCTCGATCAATATATCGACCCTTTTATTCTGGAAATAAGTGGTGTTCGCTATCTCCTTGGAATAAAAAAGCGGCTTTAACAGGTCAAGTGTGGTGGGCTGTTTTTCCGGCTCCGGCTTGCAGACGGGGTCGGGAGAGAACCCTGCGGATACAGCATCGCTGTATCTGTCAAAATATTGCTGATCAGCTTCGTTCGTCGTGTTCTTGAAACAGGTGAATTCATGGAAAAGGCCTGTCGATTTGTCAGCGATGAATATCTCTCCTATGCTTCCCGCTTTGTATCCCATTACGAACATGTCGTACTTGCCCGATGTAAGCTCCCTTTCCCATTCTTTAGTATCCGAGTATTTCACGGCCTTCGTGGTAATATCAAAACCTATATTGATAAGGTCCCTTTTTATTTCATCAACGATCAATTTCGTTTTTTCTCCGTCGGTCATCAGGAAAGAAATGTTCTTCAGGCGCTTGTCATATAGGGGGTAGCCCGCTGATTTCATGAGCTTTTTAGCAAGGCCATAATCATGGGGGCGGGGCGTAAGAAAGGGATCATTTCCTTCCATTCCGGGAGGGATAATGCCCACAGGGACGACATCATCCCCGACGATCTTCTTTGCTATTTTATCCCTGTCTATCGCGATGGCGACAGCCCGCCTGACTATCTTGCCGTTATCACCGCCGAAAAGCGCGCTATGCTGATTGAAGCCGAGGAACCAAACTCCATCATATTCTTTTGACGATGCATATGCGGATGGATTGAATATACAAATCACAATAAACAATAAACAAACAATAAACAATTTACAATGACCAAAACAATTATTTGTGATTTGTATATTGTAATTTGTTTGTAATTTGTGATTTGTGTATTGTGATTTATAGGGTGTCATTTCTTTCTGTATTTTTTCACTCCTTCCTCAAAGATATCGCGGCCTTTTATGTCATTAGCTACGATCACGGGGAAATCCAGTACATTGAACTCATGGATAGATTCCGGGCCAAGATCCGGATAAGCAATGACATTGGATGACTTAATGTGCCTTGCAAGAAGGGCGCCCGCTCCGCCCGTGGCAACAAAATAAACAGCCTTGTGTTTTTTCATCAGGTCCCTTGCTTCCCTTGACCTCGGGCCTTTTCCTATCATGCCCTTAAGTCCGGCCTTAAGCAGCGGCCCGATGAATTCATCCATCCTGCCGCTGGTCGTGGGACCTGCCGACCCGACCGGCCTTCCGGGCATTGCTGGCGTGGGTCCGCAGTAATAAATGATCTGATCCTTCAGGATAAGCGGCGGCTTCTTGATATCGAGAACAAGCCTTTTGTGGGCGGCATCCCTTGCCGTATATATAACTCCGGATATTATCACCTCGTCGCCCACATTCAGCGATTTTATTATTTTATCCGTAAGCGGAGAAGTGATCTTTTTGATCATTTAGATAACTATCTCCTTTACCCTGTGGGCATGGCAGTCGATCGAGACCGTAACCGGGAGGCTTGCTATATGGCAGGGAGCCGTTTCAATATGCACTGAAAGCGCCGTGACAGTTCCGCCAAGCCCCATCGGACCTATTCCCAGGCCGTTTATTTTCGCTAGGATCTCTTTTTCCATCTTATGTGTTTCCTTGTTGCTGTTAAGCTTTATCACTTCACGGAGAAGTGCTTTCTTCGCGAGAAGCGCAGAGTTTTCCTGATTTCCACCGATGCCTACGCCGACGATTATGGGCGGGCAGGACATGGGTCCGGCTGCTTTGACGGTCTCAACCACAAAATCCTCGATCTCTTCCCTGGCGGCGCCAGGCTTGAACATCTTGTATGCGCCGACGTTCTCGCAACCTCCGCCTTTTGCCATGAAGGTTATCTTGATCTTATCCCCCGGAACGATATCTGTATGGATCAAGGCAGGCGTGTTGTCGTTCGTGTTCTTCCTTAAAAAAGGATCGTGGACAACGGATCTCCTCAAGTAGCCTTCTTTATAACCGCGGCTCACTCCTTCATTGACGGCTTCCGTAAGGTCCCCGCCGGATATCTTCACATCCTGGCCAAGTTCAATAAAAACCAGAGCAAGGCCTGTATCCTGGCATATCGGATACCTTGCTTTCTTTGCGATATCCGCGTTGCTGATCAATTCCCTGATAACTTCCCTGGCATTGGATGACCTTTCTTTTTTCAGGGCTTCGTTCAATAAATAAATCATATCATCAGAGAGCTCGTAATTGGCTTTTATGCAGAGGCCCCTGACAGCTTCAGTTATTTTTTTCGCTTCTATTTCTCTCATATGTCCAGCTTTGCGATATTTTCCTTGACGGAATTCGCCGATCTCTCCAGCATTAACTGGTCCTCGTCGGGCAGCTTCAGCTCGATGACTTTTTCGATCCCGTTCTTTCCTATCTTTGCGGGCACTCCTATGCAGACATCCTTAAGCCCGTATTCGCCGTCAAGAATAACGGCGCTCGGGATAACGATGCCTTTGTTCCTTATCACGGCTTCTACCATTTTCACCGCTGAAGCGGAAGGGGCATAATAAGCGCTGCCGGTCTTAAGAAGATTGACTATCTCTGCGCCGCCATTGGCTGTGCGCTTTATTATCGCCTCTATCTTATCCCTTGAAAGGAAATTGCTCAGCGGTTTCCCGTTCACTCTTGTCTGGCTTGCAAGCGGGACCATAAGGTCGCCGTGGCCGCCGAGGACCATTGCTTTGATCTTTGATGATGGGACGCCTGTTTCCATCGATATAAAAGCGATCATCCTGGCAGTGTCGAGCTCTCCCGCCATCCCGAAAACCTTCCTCTTTTCAGATCCGATAACCTTCCAGGCCAAGTATGTCATCACATCAAGCGGGTTCGTGACCATTATTATTATCGATCGGGGCGCGTATTTCTTGATATTTTCGGTTATTCCCTTGACGATCTTTGCGTTCGCAGCCTGGAGGTCATCCCTGCTCATCCCCGGCTTCCTTGCGAGTCCGGCGGTGACGACAACCAGATCAGAGCCTTCGATATCAGCGTGATCATTTGTGCCTTTTATCTTGCAGTCAAAACCCTCTACAGGACCCGACTGAAGGATATCAAGAGCTTTTCCTTGGGGAACGCCTTCAACGATATCAACAAGAACGACATCGGCTAGCTTCTTTTCAACTATCCGCCTTGCAACTTCAGCACCCACGTTTCCTGCGCCAAAAACCGATACTTTCAAGTTGACCCTCCTTTGGGATAACCTTCAAATATTATCAGAATTATGAATATGCTTCAAGTAAGGGAAATCAGATCAAATTGGCCAGTTCAGCGAATTCTTCCATCGAAAGGGTTTCGCCGCGCCTCTTTCCGTCTATCTTTGTGGCTTCCGGCCATCCGATCCGGGCGGCTTCAAGCGCGTTCTTCAGCATCTTGCGCCTTTGATTGAATGCCCCGCGGACTACGCGGAAGAAAAGTTTTTCGTCCTTCACCTTGACCGGCGGCTTATTAAGAACGTCAAGCCTCAGCACCGCCGAGCCGACCTCGGGAGGAGGCGTGAACGCGGTGTTCGGGATGCGCGCTTTTATCTCGGGCTTTGTGTAATAATTAACAAACACAGTGAACGAGCCGTATTGTTTTCTTCCGGGCTCGCTTATAATGCGTTCCGCGACCTCATTCTGTATAGTAAGAACTATCGATTCAAACTTTGCTTTTGATCCGATGAGAAGCGTTATTAGCGGAGTTGTTAAGTAGTAGGGGACATTGGCGACCACCTTTTTGTGCTTGTATCCGGGATGATCGGCCAGTAACTTCGGGATATTGCACTTCATTATATCAGCGTTGATGATCTTGATATTATCGAAGTCCCTCAAATATTCTTTCGCAGCTGGTATCATTTTCTTATCGATCTCGACGGAAATGACAAATCCCGCCTTCTGTGCAAGATATTTCGTAAGCGTTCCGACGCCCGTGCCGACCTCAAGGACAATATCGTCCTTAGTGAGAGATGCGGCATCGGCTATCTTTTTCAACTGAGAAGTGTCCGAAAGAAAATGCTGGCCGAGGCTTTTGTTCAGTTTGATGCCGTGTTTATGGAGGAGTTCCCTGATCACTACTGTTTTTTGGATTTCGCGAAATGCGCTGCGACCTTGATGGCTTCTATCAAGCTGGTAGGGTTCGCCCATCCCTTGCCGGCAATATCAAATCCGGTGCCGTGGTCGACGGAAGTCCTTATTATGGGCAGACCTACCGTCACATTTACGGACCTGTTGAAGGAAAGAAGCTTGAGAGGTATGAGGCCCTGGTCGTGATACATGGCGATGACTATATCGAACAATCCGACGTTCGCTAGATAAAATATTCCGTCAGGTGATATCGGCCCTTTCACGTTTATTCCCATCCTTCGGGCTTCATCAACAGCCGGTCTTATAGCTTTTTTTTCTTCATTGCCGAATATCCCGCCCTCGCCTGCGTGCGGATTTAGGCCGGCCACTCCGATCTTCGGCTTCTTTCCTCTTACATTGTAAAGGAATTCATTGGCGAGTTTTATTGTCTGGAGGACTTTCTTCTTATTTATCGCCTTGCTGACCTTGTTGAGCGGAAGGTGTGTGGTGACAAGCATTACCCAGAACGGATCTGACACGAACATCATCGCGTAATTTTTGGTCTTGGTCCTTTTTGCGAGTATCTCCGTATGACCGGCAAATTTATATCCAGCTTTGCGGATGGCTTCCTTGTTTATGGGGGCCGTTGCGATGGCGTCGACATCCTTGTTCATCGCGAGCTTTATCGATTTTTCCAGATATTCGACAGCGGCCTTCCCGCACGGCGCGCATATCTGGCCCATCTTGACCTTTGACGGCTCAAGATTGCCCATGTCCAGAACATCGATCAATCCTCTTATAAACCTTGCTTCCGATACGCTTTTGACCGCGTTTATCTCGAGAGGGGATCCTTTTGCGAATTTAAGGGCGGTTTTCATTATCCGGGCGTCGCCAATAACTATCGGGCGCACGGTATTCTGAATCTCGGGATTAAGGAAAGCCTTTACTATTATTTCTGGGCCGATGCCGGAGGCGTCTCCCATCGTAACTGCAACGATAGGCCTATCCATACCTGACACCTGCCTTCTTCATGCGGTCAAAAGCTTTGTTCAGGGTGTCTTCTTTCTCGATAAGAGATATCCTCGCGTAGCCTTCTCCCAATTCGCCGAAAGCAATACCGGGCGTAATAACAACTCCGGCTTTTTCCATCAAATGTATCATCCAGTCATACGAATTAAATCCCTTCGGTATCGGGAACCAGACATACATCGCGCCCTTGGGTTTTGAGATGTTCCACCCAAGGTCCGTAAGCCTATCGACAACAAGGTCTCTTCTTCTCTGATATGTCGCCCTTACATTATCAATATAACCGTTTTTAATGGTCAAAGCTTTTATTGATGCTTTCTGTATAGCAGTGAAGAGGCCGTAATCAAGGTTCGTCTTTATCTTCATCAGTGATTCAATGAACTTTTTGTTTCCTATGGCAAAACCGCAACGCCATCCGGCCATGCCGAATGTTTTTGAAAGCGTATGGAATTCTATCGCCACATCCTTCGCTCCGGGGATGGTCAAAATGCTTGGCGGCTTCTGGTTGTCGAAATATAATTCCGCGTAAGCAAAATCGTGAACAAGCAAAAGATCGTATCTTTTCGCGAACGCGACGGCTTCCTCAAAGAATTCTTTCGGGGCTGTTGCACCTGTCGGGTTAGTAGGATATGAAAGGAATAGCATCTTCGCCCTTTTCGCGATGGATTCATCGATTATCTTCAGGTTAGGAATGAATCCTGTCCGCTCTGTCGTTGGAAGGACGACAGGTTCAGCCCCGGCAAGTATCGCGCCCCTGAAGTGCGCGGGATATGCGGGCATAGGTACAAGCGAGGTATCGCCCGGATTCAAGTAAGCTAACTGGAGATGTACAAGCCCTTCTTTTGAACCGATAAGCGTGGCGACCTCTTCTTCGCTCACATGGACGTTATACTGGCGCTTTACCCAGTTAATGACGGCCTGCTTGAATTCATGGGATCCCTCGAAAGGAGGATATCTGTGATTGGCCGGGTCCCTGAGCGCCTTGATCATTTCCTCAACGACTTCCGTTGGAGGGGGAATATCCGGACTTCCGAGTCCAAGGTCGATAAGGTCCGTTCTGTGCTTCCTTGCCTCGACTTTCAGTTTATCCTGTTTCGCGAAGATATAGGTTGGTAGTTTTTGTAATCTTTCCGCTTCTTCCATTAACTTTTTCCTTCTTAATAACTTCCGGCTATGTACGAGCTCCTGACGAATGGACCGGAATGGACCTTTTTAAACCCTATTTTAAGTGCAAGATCCCTGTACTGGCCAAATTTGTCCGGATGCACATATTCTACAACTTTTGCCTTGTATTGTGAAGGGGCGATATACTGGCCTATGGTCAATATGTCGCAATCCACAGCTCTCAACTCTTTCATCAGAGCGAATATTTCATCCTCTTTTTCCCCGACGCCGAGCATAAAACCCGATTTTGTAACGCTTTTGCCGTCGATCTTCTTTGCTGTTTTAAGAAGATTGATCGAAGTGTAATAATTCGATTTTGGCCTGATGTGTCCATACAACCGAGGGACCATTTCAATGTTATGGTTCAAAACATCAGGCTTTGCATCGATCACTTTTTTTATATGTTCTTCCTTTCCCTTGAAGTCCGGGATCAGGATCTCGATCTTTACAGCGGGATCCGATGATCGTAATTCATTTATCGTTTTAGCAAAATAGCTTGCTCCTCCGTCAGGCAGGTCGTCCCTTGTCACGGATGTTATGACGACATATTTCAGTCCGAGTTTCTTCGAGGCTTCCGCGACATATCTGGGCTCCATCGGATCTGGCGGGGTAGGGGTGCCGCTGTCAACGGCGCAAAATTTACAGCCTCTTGTGCAGATGCTGCCGAGGATCATGAAAGTGACGGTCTTATTGCTGTAGCATTCGCCTATATTCGGGCATTTTGCTGACTCGCATACGGTATTGACCTTATCGCCGATCAGGCCGCGGATAAGTTTGATATTCTCCGATTTTGGGGTTCTTTTTATCAGCCACTGTGGCAGGGTGCTCATTTATTTATTATCGATATTGCCTGTTTTAATACGTTCTCCGCTGCATCATTCATGCTCTCGTAAACTGTCGGATGCGCGTGGATAGTGGATATTATATCTTCGACCTTCATTCCTTTGTTCATCGCCAACACCGCTTCGCCGATGATCTCCGTGGCGTTCCCGCCTAATATGTGGATGCCAAGGATCTTATCAGAGCTATCGGTTATCACTTTGATGAATCCGTCCCTTTCATCCTCTATCAATGATTTTGATGAAGCGCTGAAGGGGAATTTTCCGATCTTAATATTGCCATGAGCTTTATTTGCTTCTTCTTCCGTCATTCCCACAGATGCGACGGCAGGATCGGAATATGTGCATTTCGGGACAGCGTGGTGGTCCATCCTCGATGCCTTACCGCAGGCATTCTCCGCGGCGACGATGCCTTCGCGGGACGCGGTATGCGCGAACATGTATTTTCCCGCAATGTCGCCTATCGCATAGACATTAGGGAAATTCGTCTGCATCTTTTCATTGACCTTTACCTTGCCGTTCTCCATGTGAATGCCTATCTTTTCAAATCCCTCGGTATTCAGTTTCCTGCCGACACTTATTAGGACTGCTTCATAGCCATCAACATCCTTTAACTTTGAATTTATTTTGATCTCGATCCCTCTTTTTGCCAGCGACTGCTCCAAACCTTTGGATATTTCGATGTCTTCCGAAGGAAGGACGTTCGGCATCATTTCAAATAAAGAGACCGATGATCCGAGAGAATTAAAAATACAGGCCATTTCGACCCCCAGTGCCCCTGCTCCGATTATCGCCATTGATCTTGGGATGCTCCTCATGTTCAAGATACCATTGCTTGAATACACTTTTTTCTCATCGATCTTGAACGGAGAGTTATCCGGGATCGTTGATCCTGTTGCAAGGATGACCCTGGGCGCCTCAACTATCAGGTCGTTGACCAGTATCTGTTCGGGGCCGTTCAGCTTTGCTTCGCCCCTGACAATATCGATCTTGTTCTCCTTGAAGAGATATTCAAGGCCTTTTCTTAATTGATTGACTATCCGGTTTTTCCTGTCGATGATCTTTGATATGTCGATCGAAGCATTTTCAACGCTTATGCCGAACTGGTCGGCCCTTTTGATCTTCGAGAAAAGTTTTGTGCTTGCCTGGATGGCTTTTGTGGGGATGCAGCCACGGTTCAGGCATGTGCCGCCGATCTCATCCTTTTCGATGAGGGCGACTTTTTTCCCGAGCTGGGCAGCTCTTATCGCGGCTGTATATCCGCCGGGACCCGAGCCGACCACTATGACGTCATAATTCATCTTACATAATCCTGTTCGTAATAGGTCCTTATCCTGAAAGAAACCCCGAGTTCATCCGCTATCTTTTTTGCGGCTTTTATGTCGATTTGCGGTATGCCGACGACCGTAAGCTCAACCTCCGGGATGTATTTTTTGCACTCTTTTGCGAATTCGATTATAGCATCAAACGCCTTTTCGCCGAAATCAGGGCGGCATATTTCGTTATAGATCTTCTTGTTCTGGGCGTTCAGGCTTATCGATATCGAGTCAACAAGGCCTTCAAGCTCAGGGACCATGTTCCTTTTGTGGATAAGGTTCCCGTGGCCGTTCGTGTCGATCCTGACCCTTATACCTTTTACCTTTAACCATTTACTGATCTCTTTAACGGCATCAAGTCTGACTAGCGGTTCACCGTAACCGCAGAAGACCACTTCTTTGTATTTGGCCGGATCGCCTATAGCTTCGATAACTTCCTTTGCGGCCGGCTCTTCCTTTAGCCAGAGCTCATGCTCACTGTCGAACAACTTTGTCTTGTAGCGTATGCAGAACGTGCATTTGCTGGTGCATCTGTTCGTGATGTTCAGGTATAGCGAATTGCCTATTTGATATGTGATCGATCTCATGCAAGTATTTTAACACGGAGAAGTGAGAGATGCGAGACCTGCCTCGCGGCAAGGCGGGTAAGAGATTTGATGAATAGTGAAATTAATGGTCCTAATGTCCGATATAAATACAGCTTGCTATTATGCAACACATATGTCATAGTAGCGCCATAAGAGTCGAGGTTAATGGTTTCTTAGTTAGATATTTTTTAATAGATAGCTCGAAATTCACCCAAGATTTCTGATCTTGGGTTTTTGTTAAAAGAGTCATTAACGGGTAATAATATGTATTGCGAGGTGAAATAATAGTATGGTAAAGAGTTTATTTGTTGGAAACCTTCCGTGGTCAGCGACCGAGGACGAGATAAAGACCAAGTTCGAGGAACATGTGAAGGTCCAAGCAGTAAGGCTCATAACAGACAAGTTCTCCGGCAAGGCCAAAGGTTTTGGTTTTGTTGAAGTTGACGACGCTGATATGGACAAAGCCATTTCCGCCATGAACGGCCAGAAGATCGGCGATCGAGAGATCGTGGTCAACGAAGCCAAACCAAGGACGGAAAGAAGCGGAAGCGATAGACCGAGAAGTAATTATTCAAGGTTCTAAAGTTTACTGGTTTTAAATAAGAGGCCTGTTACGCGAAAGCGTGACGGGCCTTTTTATTTATTCAATAAAGTTGATAACACCGTTTTAAACACGTCCGGTTTAATGCTGATATCGCCGGTAAAAGGATAATCAAGGGACATAATGGTAAAGAGCGTCAGCCCGATCAATGTTGCCAGCATCGAGGTCATCAGCAGTTGCGGCCCAAAGTTTTCCGTGCCGAACAATAAAGTAAAGGCGATCGTGACCAGGCCGCCGGCGATCAGCATAAAATATAGGATGCCGTTGATCCCGGTGCTAGCGTCAAGCAGGCGCTGCCGCCTCATCTCGCAGGCTTCATTGAATTTTTTGACTGACTCGGTAAAAAAGATCTTTTGCGTTTCGTTCTTAGGCTGAAAGCCGGCATAAAGTTTCCAGAGCTTTTGCTGTTCCTCTTGGACCTTAAGACTTCTTCCATTCCCGCTTGACATATTTGCCCACTCGTCGGTGATGATAGCCGAAACGTAATTCTTAAGATCGGTCTTGATTTCGCTCCTAAAGGCGGCCGGCATTGGCGTTGAGTCGCGGTAGAGATCGGCTAAATAGTTAGCCTCGCGTGCCGTATTTTTGCTGGAGGTGTCGAAGCTCTGCCAGGTGACGACCATTGTAAAAGCCAGCATCACCGCATAGATCGTACCCAAGGTCGTAAAAAGCGGGTCGGCGATATCATTATGCAGTTTGAATATATGCGACGAGAAAAATCTTCGAACGATACAGAGACCGCTAATTGATAAAACAATATATATAGTCACGATCATCAAGCCGAGAACCGGAGCAGGAAAATGATAAAGCAAGCTCTGAACAGAAAACATCAAGGCGCCTCCTTTTGGTTTTAATTATTTCTTTATTTGCTTGATCAAAAGCTTCTTTAACACTTCCGGATTCGCCCTTCCCTTAGTGGCTTTCATTACCTGACCCATGAGGAAGAAAAGCGCGTTCTCCTTGCCGCTCATGTAATCAGCCACGGATTTCGTATTATTGCTGATCACATCGGATATTATATTTAAAAGCTCTTTTTCATCAGATATCTGCGTTGCTCCTGATTCGCTGATGATATCTTTAACGTTTTCCCCTGTATCCATCACCTTTATTATCACTTTTTTTGCTGAAGTCCTACTGATAACTCCTGCATCAATCCCTTTTAGTATTTCAATTAAATGATCTGGGCGCAAACTTGTCTCAGAAATATCCTTTTTATTATCATTACAATAAGCTGAAACCTCCCCAATGAGCATATTACTGGACCCTAATGCCAATGTCGGATCGATCTTGAGTGCTTCGTCAAAGAAATCCGACATATTCTTATTCGATGTTAATATTGAGGCATTCATTTCGGGTAAACCAAATTCTTTAATATATTTTTCCTTCTTTGCACTTGGCAGCTCAGTGATGGTCTTCGCTATCTCATCCACCCATTTTTTATCAGGTTCGATGGGCACAAGGTCGGGTTCGGGAAAATACCTGTAATCATGAGCCTCTTCCTTGCTCCTCATCGGTGTCGTTGTTCCCGTTGTGTCATCGAACAATCTTGTTTCCTGGACTATCCTCTCGCCTGACTCAAGCATTTCCGTCTGCCGCTTTATCTCGGATTCAAGGGCTTTCTGGACCGATTTGAAAGAATTCATGTTCTTCACTTCCGTTTTTGTGCCGAGTTCTCTCTGTCCGATCTTGCGGATAGATACGTTCGCGTCACATCGCAAACTTCCTTCTTCCATGTTACCGTCGCAAACCCCGAGATAAACGAGCAGATTCCTCAGCTCCTGCATGAAGACCTTCGCTTCTTCAGGCGACCTTATGTCCGGTTCCGTTACTATTTCCATCAGCGGAACTCCGGTCCTGTTGAAATCAACTCGGCTTCCGGTCGAGCCTTTCAATCCTGCAGCACCCTGATGTACCAGTTTTCCCGCATCCTCTTCAAGATGGATCCTTGTGATGCCGACGTGTTTTGGTTTCCCGTCAACGGTGATATCCATGTGGCCGCCGACGATCAACGGCAGTTCATACATCGATATCTGATAATTCTTCGGAAGGTCGGGATAAAAATAATTCTTTCTGGCGAATATCGAGCGCTTAGCGACACTGCCTTTCAGCGCGAGGCCCGTCTTTATTGCGAACTCGATGACTTTTTTATTGAGCACCGGCAGGACTCCCGGCTGTCCCGTGCAGACAGGGCAGATATTCGTATTGGGAGCCGCTCCGAACTTTGTCGAGCAGCCGCAGAATATCTTTGACTCAGTAAGCAACTGAGCGTGTATTTCAAGCCCGATGACCGTTTCATATTTCATAACTTTGGTTTCCTCTTATGCCATTCGGTATTTTGTTCATAAGCGTATGCAACCCTGAACAGCATCTCTTCGCTGAAAGCTTTTCCGATGATCTGCAGTCCGACGGGCAGGTCATTTACGAACCCGCATGGTATCGATATTGCCGGTATGCCGGCAAGGTTGACGGGTATGGTCGCGATATCGGATAAGTACATCGATAACGGATCGTCCGTCTTTTCTCCGATCTTGAAGGCAGGAGAAGGGGCGGTGGGGGAGATAAGGCAATCGAATTTCGAGAAAGCCTTTTCGAAATCATTCTTTATCAATGTCCTCACCTTCTGGGCTTTCAGGTAATATGCGTCGTAATATCCGGCGGATAGGGCATAAGTGCCGAGCATTATCCTTCGCTTAACCTCAGGCCCGAACCCTTCGCGCCTGGTGTTGTAATACATCGCAAGAAGGTCGTCCGCCTCGGAAGACCTGTGGCCGTATTTTACGCCGTCATACCTCTCAAGGTTCGAGCTTGCCTCGGCCGTCGCAAGAAGATAATAAGTGGCGACGCCGTACTTAAGGGTGGGCATCGAGACCTCTTCCATTTTCGCGCCGAGCTTTTTAAGGAGTTCAGCGGCTTCAAGTATCGACTTTTTTACGCCTGAGCCGATACCTTCGCCAAGTAGTTCCTTGATAACGCCGATCTTCAGGTTTTTCACATCATCAATAAGGGATTTTCGATAATCTGGGACCGGCAGATCAACAGATGTCGAATCTTTCGGATCATGACCGGCCATTACGTTCAGGAATATCGCGGCATCGGTCACATCTTTTGTCAGAGGGCCGATCTGGTCAAGCGATGAGGCAAAAGCTATTAATCCATACCTTGAAACCCTTCCGTATGTCGGTTTAAGCCCAACGACCCCGCAGAAAGACGCGGGCTGCCTTATCGAACCTCCAGTATCGGAGCCGAATGCTAATATCGCCTCATCAGCTGCAATACAGGCAGCAGAACCGCCGGAAGAACCTCCGGGCACCGTGCCGAGATTCCAGGGATTCTTGGTAACTTTGTAAGCCGAGTTTTCTGTGGAAGAGCCCATGGCGAATTCATCAAGGTTGGTCTTTCCTATCGGTATTGCCCCTGCCTGTAATATTTTTTCAACAACAGTTGCATTGTAAGGCGGAATATAATTACGGAGTATCTTTGACGAAGCCGTGGTCAGTATGCCCTTTGTGCACATATTATCTTTTACGGCTATCGGGATGCCGGTCAGCGGGGTTATCTTCTTTCCTGAAGCGATATATTCATCGATCTCCTTAGCTTTAGTTATCGCTTCGTCGATATTGACGGTCATGAAAGCGGATACTTTGTTCTCGACCCTGCTTATCCTTCCGAGGACCGATTTGACAATTTCCTCGGCGGATGTCTCCCTCTTGTCGAGCTTTGCGTGCAATTCATGGGCGGTGAGCTCAAAAAGTTCCATTTTCACTCCATTATCCTGGGAACGGAGAACATATTGTTATCTTCTTTTGGAGCGTTCGCGACGATATCCTTCAGGTTTTCGCAAGGGACAACCTTATCTTCCCTGAATATATTCTTCATGGGTATTGCGTGAGAGGTGGGGGAGACATTTTTAGTATCAAGCTTGTTAATGGTCTCCGCGTAGTCCAGGATCCTTGACAGTTGCTGGGTGAAGCGCTTTTTTTCGTCTTCCATGAGGCCCAATCTTGCGAGTTTTGCGACGTGTTCGACGTCTTTGGCGTTTACTTTCATGCTTCTGATTATACTATGGGGGTATTTTATCGACAAGCACGCTGTTTTATGTTAGGATAACAAGGTTTTTCAGATATGCTAAGAATAATTTTGATCATATCCATTTTATTGTCCTCATCCGCATGCTTTTGCCAGCGGTTGGCGACCACATTCGAAGATATGCCCCAGTCAGATTCAAAGTCACTCGGCACGAACGTTACTGATTATGTGGTCTCATCCGAAGCAAGCAAGCCAACGATATACCTGGCTGAACTGTATAAAAAAGCGCTTGTAAGGGAGAGGATCGGGGCTTATGAGAATGCCCTTGCTTCATTGTCAGCTGTCAACGCTAAGGCTGTTGAGATACTTAATGCGAAAGACACATCGCCGTCCCTTGCAGCAGAAGTCCTGCCGTACGCGATAGCTTCCGCTTACAGAAAAGGCATACTGACGCACAGGACCGTTGAGGGTTCAGTCATGAAGCTTTACAAACAACTTGAGCTGTATCAGGACGCGGATTCCTGGATAAACGAGGTCTTGACCTCAATATCCAATCTAACGACGGAAAAAAGCATGAGTATACCGCCGGCGCAGTATTATCCGCTTTATTACGCGTCGGCTTACAACAGGCTTGGCTGGGCATATGCTTTGCTTAACGGCAGCGCATGGAAGAGATACGTCATATATACTCCTTCGGACACGATCTCCATGGTCGACAAAAGCATGGGTGATGTGGGCCTGGCGCTCAAGGCGTTTGATATTGATTATGCTGACATCGGCGGCAACCGCGGAGCAATGGAAGATCGGATCGACAAATACCTTTCAAAGTTCGACACATCATCGAATGAATATGTAACTTACGCTCTTTGTTTCAATACCTACAAGATGAACTCGGTGAAAGGCATAGTGAAGAAGCAAATTACGGGCGCCATTAAGGATACTCTGGATAAATATTATTCGGCGACCGTGATCTCCGCGTTCAATGACGGCAGGAAGATATTCACCTATGAGGAATTCATGAAGCCCGAGACCAAAGACGTTGTCGCCGCGATGGCAAGTTTACTGGATGAGATGAAGTAGACCTTCGAGACTTCGACCGCGCTCAGGGCGTTACGTTATACTTGAAAAGCTGACCGTTTGTCACGACATTCCCATAAATATCCTGTGCTTCATAAGTGATATCCACGACCGCTTCTCCTGACTCCCAGGCAGTAACCTCAAATGTAATGGTTTTATGGTCATCCGATTCATAAATTGTCGGAAGCATTGGCTCCGGTGTCCCGGCCGTGTGGGCTGGACCCATGAAATATTCATATGTTGCCAGGGAATTATTGAAAGTAACTTCATGCGTTATGGATGAGTTGGATACTGTGGCGACTATCGGCGGGAACCTATTTTCTATGTTCAATCCCGAAAGTGTAAAATTCCAAAGGTCCGCGTTCTCCGTGAGATATTGCCCGTTCACGTCCTGAAAAGCTTCTTTGGATGATTGTATATGTATCCTATTCCCGGGAGCCGCTACGAAGAATATATTTAAAAAAGAAAGCTTTGTATCATTTTCAGACCACACGACTTCAGGTGTGATATAAGCATCGAAAGTCACGACAGCCGTGTTATCGGACGCAAATTTGATCTTATTGATCATGTCATTGATAGTGTAGCCGGAAGTATCCATTGATTTGCTGAACTTTACCCATATCGTTTCCGTGGTGCCGATGTCCCCTTCGCCGGCGGTGGGATGTCTTTCGAGTATCACCGGAGCTGAATATTGGGCGGCATATTTGCCGCAGCCGGAGATAAAAGCGAAACTTGAAACGCAAATGACAACGATAAGAAGTATATATATATTGTTCTTCATTATATCCTCAAAGTAGAAACAGCTTCTACGTCCAGATTACTCTTTTTTCCTTTTTTTATCAAGTAATACGCTGCGCTCCCTATCATCGCGGCATTGTCAGTGCATAAATAAAGCGGAGGAATAGAGACATCAAAACCTTCTTTTTTTGTTCGGGAGGAGAGATCGGCCCTGAGCCTTGAATTTGCCGAAACCCCGCCTGCGAGAGCGATCCATTTGACCTTCTTGTTCTTAGCTGCCTTGATGGTTTTTTCCACCAGGATATCAACGGCCGCCTGCTGGAAAGAAGCGACAAGGTCAGGTAATTTTTTGGGCTTTCCGTTCCTCTTTACGTAATTGACAACGGCCGTCTTAAGCCCGCTGAAACTAAAATCGTAAGCTTCATCCATCATTGCCCTCGGAAAATCAATGGCTTTTGGATCGCCTTTCTTTGCCATTTCATCGATCACTGGCCCGCCCGGATATCCGATCCCAAGGAACCTTGCGACCTTGTCAAAAGCTTCGCCGGCCGCGTCATCGCGGGTCCTTCCGAGGGTTTCATATTTCCCGTGATCTTTAATTAGTATCAGCTGTGTATGGCCGCCGGAGACAACGAGGCAAACAAAGGGGAAACTCACCCCCCGTCCCCCTCTCTTAATAAGAGAGGGGGAGAAAGGGGGTGAGTTTAAGAAATTCGCGTAAATATGTCCTTCGATATGATTGACCGAGATGAAAGGTTTCTTCAATGCGTAAGCGATAGCTTTTGCATAGTTAAGCCCAACAATAAGAGAGCCGACAAGTCCGGGCCCGTATGTTGCCGCCACAGCATCGATCCTTTTTAAGGGAATTTTAGAATCGGCTAATGCTTGATTGACAACCGCGGCTATTACTTCAATATGCTTTCTTGAGGCGATCTCAGGCACTATGCCACCGTATTTCTTGTGGAACTCAACCTGTGAGGCGACGACATTCGATAGTATCTCTTTGCCGTTCTTTACAACGGCGGCGGATGTCTCATCACACGAAGTTTCAATGGCAAGGATTTTCACAGGCTAAATTATATCCACCCGAGGATCGCGCCAAAAACTATGAGGCAGACCGCGTCAAATCCCAAGATTGAGCTGACGGCTACGACCTTATCTTTTACTTTCTTCATGTCATGTACCCAGAAACAGACAACAAAGAACGGGAGATAACCGATAAGGAAGATAAGCCATGGAGCCCTTAAATTCCACCATGGAAGGTCCCATGTAAGCGCCCCGGAAAGATTGAGCAACACCTCGATCCCGACCGCAAGCAGAGTATTGAGGACTGCAAAGAAAATGCGGTTATTTACGCCGAATATCTTCATCTTCTTATCTTTCGGGAGCATTTTACAGGCGTAAACACCCATTATTGCGAACATTAATGTTATTTCGATGTTCAATCCAATCAGGATATTATATGCGGTGCCTCCCGGGGTTGCCCAGGCAGGCGCGAATTTGTTGAAGTGGAAAATAAGCGCGTTCCATATCTCATTGAACCAATCCATCCCCCATAACGCAAGCCCGCCAAACACTATATTCCAGTTCTTTCTTTCAACTTCCACGGAGTAAATATAGAGTACGATCAGAAGCAGGGGGATCACATACCATTGAAAATGTGAGGTATCGCGTAAAATTGAGAATGCCTGTTTTGCGCTTGCGGTCATAATATTTTTAGGTCTTGTGCGTAATATCCAGATGGAGCTTTTTCAGCGCATCTGCTTCGCCAAAGGCGATGAGCACGTCATCCTTGACGATCTTTGTGTTCGCGGTCAGATTGAATATTATTTCCTCTCCCCGTTTTATGCCCAGGACAGTTACATTGAATTTATTCCTCAGGTCCAGGTCGCCGAGCGTCTTGTTTATCATGTCTGCCGGCGCGGTAATGCCAACAATGCTGAGCTCTCCGCCAAGCTCAAAATAATCAAGGATGCCTTCCGAGGTCAATTTGTTGACCAGTTTGATCGCCGTATCCTGTTCAGGGAAAACTATTACATCAGCGTTCAGTTTTTTTAATATGTTCCCATGGATGGTGTTCTTGGCCTTAACGATCACTTTTTTTATGCCAAGATTCTTGCATATTTGAGTCGCTATGATATTTGCTTCGATATTCGTGCTTTCAGCGATTACAACAACGTCACAATCGGCAAGTCCGGCTTCAAGAAGGGTTTGTTCATCGGCTATATCTCCCAGGAGTGCGCTAGTTACCTCATCTTTTATTGCATTGATCTTATTTTCGTCATTGTCAACGGCTATCACTTCCTGCTTCCTGTAAAAAAGCTCTCTTGCGACTTTTGAACCGAACCTCCCCAGTCCCAGAACAGCGTATTGTTTCTTCATTTTATTTCCTCCTTGCCCTGAGTGTAATCGAAGGGCTAACCGATCGAAATATATTCTTTTGGATATTCAATTTTCGGCTCTTTTTGCTGGATCAATAATGACAGAGCCAGGGAAAGCGGGCCGACCCGCCCGATGAACATTACTACAATTATTATAATTTTTCCAATGGAAGATAGCTTTGAGGTTATACCCATTGAAAGCCCTACCGTGCCGAATGCGGAGAATACTTCGAACGCGGATTCCATAAAGCTGAAATGATCGAAATAATCGAGAAGGAGCACGGCAGTGATGACCACAAAAACCGAAAGAGTTGTGATCGTAAAAGCCCTTCTTACAGTCTCATGGGGGATCCTTCGCTTGAACATTATTGTATCTTTTAATCCCTTAAGCGTTGCCCGAATGGTCCCTATTAACACGGCAAATGTAGAGGTCTTAATGCCGCCTCCTGTACCTCCCGGGCTAGCCCCGACGAACATCAAGAACATGGTCAATATCAATGTCGGAGCGAAAAGGGCGCCATTATCGATAGTATTGAAACCCGCGGTCCTGGGTGTAACAGCCTGGAAGTAAGAGGCGAGCAATTTATACCCGAATGGAAGCGGGCCAAGAGTTTTTGGGTTAGAGAATTCAAAGAACATTATAGCCGCGGTCCCGACGATTATAAGAAGCGCGGTAGTTGTAATAACGATCTTTGAATGAAGAGAGAGCTTTCTTCCTTTAAGGATATCCGATATTACGATAAATCCTATGCCGCCGATTATTATGAGAGTGGTTATGGTCAAGTTTATGATGATGTCAGTAACATACGGCGAGAGGTTCGCGAAATTCGGCGGCAGGGCAAAGCCGGCGTTGTTAAATGCAGAAACCGCGTGGAATATCGCGTACAGAAATCCCTTTCTTACCCCGAGTTCCGGCGCCCACCTTAGGAACAGGATCAGCGCGCCGATCCCTTCGATCGCGAAAACTATAGCGAATATTTTTTTCAGTATCTCCACGACCTCTTTTCCTGAATATATGTTAAGCGCTTCCTGCATCATCATGCGCTCAGAAACGAACAGTTTTTTACGCAGTACAAGCATCGCGAAGACCGAGAATGTCATATAACCGAGGCCGCCCATCTGCATTAGGCATATGATAACTATCAGGCCGAAAAGCGAGAAATGAACGCCGGTATCAAGGACAACGAGGCCTGTAACGCAGGTGGCGGAATTCGACGTGAAATATGCGTCAAGAAAATTCGTCGGCGTTCCGCTCGAAGATGATATGGGAAGGCTGAGAAGTATGCCGCCGGCCAGGATAATAAGAAAAAAGCTGATGGCGATTAAAGTGCTGGGCTTTATTTTCATGCCGTGATTATACTACAAGGGCTAGCCGCCCTCAACGATCCACTTTTCCTGTTCCCTGTACCAGTCCTTGGGAGCGTTAAGGTATTCGAGGGTTTCGGAAAGAAGCTCGTAATGATTGTTCTCTTCCCCCATTAGGAATTCAAAGAATATTTTGGCCTGTGCATCTGTCGATTTACCGAAAAGATCTTTGTAAAAATCATAAGAACCTTTTTCAAGCAACATGGCGGCCTTATATGCTTTCTCAAGGTTGGAATCCTTCGTGATGTTCTCGTCAAGATATTTGGCGAATTTGTCCATTACGTCACGGACATAATCCTTTTTGTCCTTGGGATTTATGCTTTCGATGGCCTTCCCGATGTTCTTCTGGGCGAATTCCTCGATAGCTTTGATGTGGTCGAGCTCTTTGACCGCAATGGCTTCAAGCATGGACCTCCCGAGCTTGTTCAATGTCTTCTGCGCGGCTTTCATGTAGAGGTCATAGCCGGTTTTTTCCATTTTGATGGCGGTTTCAAGGGCCTTTTGTATTTGAAGGGTCATAGGAAAGTTATTATAGCAATAAAGTAAATATTGTCAAAAAGTGAAATTGTTCGGAGTATATAACGATAAAAAGAAAGCGTAAAGAGTGCCGGTAAAAATACGGACGCAAGGGTCGGTCGCTCAGAAAAAATATTAAGGGAGGAAAAAATGGCAGAAATAAATAAAGTAAACGTAAAAAAAGTTTCGGCTGTGAAAAAGGAGCCGGCTTCAAATATCAAAGCAATTGTAGTAGCGGACATCAGTAAGGGAATTCAAGCATCGAAGTCAGCCCCGACAGGTTTTAAGGGTGCTGAGAAAAAGGTAATAATTAATAAGGGATCAATTCAGACCACGGAGATGATCGAAGGGACTGATGCCGGATTTTTCGTGGCATTCAAACCTGTTGAGGTGAAAGATGCAAAATACATATCCCTATTCATTAAGGGGGATATTTTCCAAAAACAGGGTTGGGACCATTATGCTTCCATCCAAGCACAAGATGAGGATGGAAATCGATTTGTTCTGATGGAAATGTGCAAGGAAGGAAAGTTTGGTAGCTGTGAAGGAAAGCCAACAACCAAGCCCAGTGCCATAAGAAAAGGCGCAACTTTGAATATTTCTCTGGACAAAGCGAAAGCCGATGGCATGCAAACGATCCAAAGACTTGAGATCGTTTTTGTCGGAGAAGCCACAGTTGATGCTGGTTTTAGCATAAGCGATATTCAGCTCGTAAAATAGTTTTTTGACCGGAAGGCTCCCGGACTTTTCGGGAGCCTTCTCTTTTTTACACCTTTTTAATTTTCCTGTTGAAATGCTTAACAAAATCCTCTAATATTCAATAAAAATGAATACCAAACCAATAATTCAAATCGAACTCCCAGGCATAAAACTCTTCAAGCGCGGAAAAGTGCGCGATGTTTTCGACCTTGGCGACAGGCTTTTGATAGTTGCCACAGACCGCATCTCGGCGTTCGATTCCGTTATCCCGACCCCGATCCCGGATAAAGGCAAGATATTGAACATGCTTTCCCTTTTCTGGTTCGATCACACGAAGAAAATAATCGACAATCATGTAATTACTGCCGATGTAAAAAAATATCCGAAAGAGCTCCAAAAATACGCAGATATCCTGGATAAGAGGTCGGTAATCGGGAGAAAGGCCAAGCTGATAGAGATCGAATGTGTTGTAAGGGGATACTTGTCCGGCTCGGCATGGGCGGAGTATCAAGAAAAAGGTTCTGTTTCCGGGATAAAGTTGCCGGCAGGATTAAAGGAATCTTCAAGATTACCTGAGCCGATCTTCACGCCTTCCACAAAGGCAGAGACAGGCCACGATATAAATATCACCGAAGCCGAGATGCGAAAGATCGTGGGAGATAAGGTCGCGGATGTCCTTAAATCAAAAACCCTGGAAGTTTACAAGGCCGCATGCAGGCACGCCGAGTCAAAGGGAATAATAATCGCGGACACAAAATTCGAGTTCGGGGAAGTCGACGGCAAGATAATACTTATCGACGAGATACTCACGCCCGATTCCTCGCGTTTCTGGCCAAAAGACAGCTACAAGGAAGGTGGCCCTCAAAAGAGCTACGACAAGCAATTTGTCAGGGATTATCTTTTGGCGATCAAATGGGACAAGAACCCTCCCGCTCCCCCGCTTACTGAGGAAGTGGTCAGGAAAACAAGGGAAAAATATCTGGAAGCATACCAGAAACTTACAGGAAGAGTGCTGTAAAATCTATGAGCAGGAAGATATATATTTTCATATTTCTGATACTTTTAGCTTCCCGAGCTTTTGCCGCGACATTTTCAGGCGCGAACATTCCTTTTGACTCGTCTTTTCATCTTGGCATTGCTAGCGGCCCCGGCACTGGAATTAACATCGGAATTGACATGTTCTATCTGTTCGGAGGGGTCAACTATGGAGTTGACATAGAACAACAGGTGACAAACTCCGAATTTGAACAGAACATAAATATATTGAAATACGGGCTTGCGATCAAATATGATGTTTCGGAAGATCTTTATTTGACCGCCCATATAGGAAAGGCATCCTTTTATCTGACAAAGGCGGTGGATTACAGGGATAGTTTCTCAGGGACGGAATATTCAATCGACGAAGACACGCACGGGAACGCTACTTACCTGGCGATAGCGCCGAACTTTCGTATAGGTGAATTTATATTAACTCCGAAGATAGTCTTGAACACTATTACTGACGGGGGGACCATAGCTGAATTTGACCTGAACTTAGGTCACAAATTCTGAATTCAGAACGAGAATTTTTCCGGGTGCGACATCTTATACATTACAAGCCCGGTCAGCAACTTCGGATAGAAAAACGTTGATTTCTGGGGCATCTTCTCGTATTTGCTCGCAAGGGCGGTCACCTGTTCTATCTTTGTCGGGTTCATGAAAAAGGCAAGCTGATATTTGCCTTCTTTTACCAGATCAAAGGCTTCATCATCATTGTGGACATATTTGATCATATTTTCCGCCTCGATGTCCTTATCCGTAATGCCGAGAGCCTCCCTTATTACCAGCGAATGAAGAACGGTTATGTCCAGCCTTTTCCATTCTTTCGGCTTATCGGCATTTATGTATTTTTCGATTATCTTTTCGTTCTTCAGCTTAAGCAGGGAATATTTGTTCTCACCATGGGCATACATCCCGAAAAAGTGCTCGCCTTCCTTGGATTTTGACATGATCCTTAATAGTTTTTTTCTTGCCGACATCTCGTCTTTTTTTGCGAACTTCATATCTTCAATGTCAAAATAATCCACAAGCCTGTTCTCAAGATTGATCTTTTCCTTTAAATTCAGGTTCAAAACAAGCCTGTGTATGGGCATGATGATAAGCCCTTTGTCATATGTATTTGCAAAATACATCATTATGAAATTGTAAGGCTCATCTCCGGTAGATTTCTGGGCTTTTGTCCTCATCTCATTCCTATACTTGAGGGACGCTTCATATCTGTGATGCCCGTCAGCGATAAAAACCTGCTTGTTCGCCATTTCCTTTATTATCTTGTTGACCACAGCTTTCCCGGATATTTTCCAAAGCTTGTTTTGGATCCCGAAGACATCTCTTGTTTCCGCTATCGGCTTCCTCTTGATGTTCTTCTTCAATATTTTCGGGATCTTTTCATCTTCATCGATATAAAGGGAAAATATCGGCTCAAAATTCGCTGCCGTTGCCTTAAGCAGGGATAATCTATCCTGTTTTGGCTTGGGCAAGGTGTTTTCGTGGGGATAAACCCGTCCGGCTTCCAGTTCCTCCAGCTTGAACAAAGCTATAAAGCCGAGCCTGACGTATTTTTTGCCTTTATATTTAAATCTTTGCTCATAGGCATATATCGATCCTTCTTCGTCCTGCTTCAGTATCTCGTTCTTAAGCCAGGCATTGAAAAAGGCGTTGGCTCTTGTATATTTGTTGTTGAATTCGGTGTCTCCGGGAAAATCCTTGCCAAGAGTAAGCCTTATGCAGTTGTAAGGGTTAACGTGATAGAACCTTTCCTGATCTTCTTTTGATATTATGTCGTAAGGAGGGATCATTATTTTTGAAAAATTCCCGACCATTTTCTTGTTATATGTGACGCCGTTAAATGGGAATATTTTTGCCATAACTTAACCGTTATTATATCATGGACGTCAACTTTACCTCACCCCAGAGTATGTTGGGATCATAATCTACCACAGTTTTTACTCTACTCCCCTCTCCTATGGAATAGGAGAGGGGTAGGGGGTGAGGGTGTCAAATTAGCCTTGTAGATAAGCAAAAGCATGTGATAGAATGAGAAAAAACATGGAGAATATTTATTATGGAAACGCCAAAAACTGAACACAAAATAATGGAATTCCTGGAAGCTTTCAAAAAGCTGTCCGGCGACGAAAGGGTATATTTTCTGGCCCAGATAGACAAGGTTTTGGCGGGAAAAAGCGAAAAGGACAGGAAGATATTCCTCGCACTGTTAAAGGCCGCAAAAGACGGCATGTCTTATGAGGCAACCGTAACGGAAATGAAGAAGGTGTAACGTGGAATTCAGGCAGGCACGAAAGGTTTTGATATACACTTTAATATTGAACTGGCTGGTCGCGCTGGCGAAGTTGATATACGGCATTATGACAAGAAGCGCCAGCATGACCGCCGATGGTTTTCATTCCTTTGCTGACGGAACAAATAATATTGTGGGACTGATAGGATTTTATATCGCGGGGAGGCCTGTTGATAAAACTCACCCGTATGGCCATGAGAAATACGAGACATTGACCGCGCTGGGCATCGGGGGGATCTTGTTGCTTGTAGCTTTCGACATTATCAAGAATTCGATCCAAAGGTTCAGCAATCCCGTCATCCCCGACGTGAATATGGGAAGTTATATCGTAATGTTCATCACAGTCGCAGTAAATATTTTTGTGATGACCTATGAGAACCGCGAAGGCAAAAGATTAAAAAGCGATTTTCTTATCTCAGATTCCTATCATACAAGGAGCGACATCCTTGTTTCTTGTTCGGTCATTGCCGCTTTATTTGCAGTGAAATTCGGCATTCCGATATTTGACCCGATCGTAGCGGGATTGATCGCCATTTTTATCGGATATTCCGGCGTAGAGATATTATTGCAGACATCGAAGGTCTTATCCGATGCTGCCGTTGTCCCGCCTGCAACAATAAAAAAGATCGTTACTGATTTTGATGACGTGGTGAATTGCCACAATATCAGGACAAGAGGCAGGCAGGATAATATATGCGTTGATCTTCATATCTGGGTAAAGCCCGACATGCACATAGATAAGTCCCATGAACTTGCTCACAGCATAGAGGAAAGATTAAAAAAGGAAATACCCGGCGTAAGGGAAGTAATAACACATATTGAACCAGCCGGAAAATAGCTAGAGATCTACGTGTAATCCTCCCGTCATCTGTCCGCCAGCGCTATAGAATCCGCTTTCCATATGCCTTGTATCGGGGATAACGTATTTGATCTCAATACCCGCATTGAATGTTTGGTAGTGAACAGCAATTCCGGCAACGGAGTTCAGGCCTGTTGACGTATCGGAAACGCTGTCGGTTTTCTTGTCATAGTACCCTATGCCTTGGCCGATATAAGGATCAATGCTGGATGCGCCAAGCAGATGCCCAATAAGCGTAATGGAAACCGAGGTCAACGAGTATTTGTGTTCTGCAGCCTGGTAGCTTGAATTGTCCAGGGATCCTTTTGCGCTGAAATAGGGGCCCATCTTATATGTTGCGTCAACGCCCGTCATCAGGGTGTTACCGCCGCCTTCGGGGGGAGCATAGAATGACGCGTGAGTACCGATGTCGAGATCCGCGGCGAGCGCGCCGGAGCAGATGAAGACAGCTAATAAACTTGTTGCTAGTATTTTCCTCATAACAAATTTATAATACATTATATCACGGAGGAAGTAAATGTCAGATTGGCATATTTTGGGAACAGCTGATATAGAAAGAAAACTCGGGGCAGATCTTAATGCGGGCCTGAGCGAAGAAGAAGCCGCTGCAAGGGCCGAAAAATACGGCTATAACGAATTAAAAGAAAAGAAAGGCCGCAGTCTTCTCTCAATGTTCATTGCCCAATTCACCGATTTCATGGTGTTGATACTGATCATCGCCGCGGTCGTTTCGTTCTTTCTTGGCGAGGCAAAAGATGCCATCGTTATCCTTGCTATTGTATTGATGAACGCCGTCCTTGGCGTAGTACAGGAAGAAAGGGCTGGGCGGGCTATTGCGGCCCTCAAGAAATTGACCGTTCCGCGCATCATGGTAAAAAGGGGAGGGCTGGTCAGGAAAATATCCTCAAGAGAGCTTGTTCCCGGCGATGTCATTTTTCTTGAAGCCGGCGGATCTGTCGGAGCGGATGCAAGACTAATAGAATCGGTCAATCTTAGGACCAATGAATCTTCGCTTACAGGCGAATCAACTCCTGTTGAAAAATCCGCGGACCCGATGAAAATTCCTGATATTGCGGTAGCGGACATGAAGAACATGGTTTTCATGGGGACGGTAGCGGTCTACGGCAGAGGAGAGGCCATTGTGACCGCGACAGGAATGAACACGCAGATCGGCAGGATCGCGGAAATGGTCCAGGAAGACGGCGAGGTCAAAACCCCGCTCCAGCAGAGGCTCAATGTTTTCGGGAAATGGCTCGGGCTCGGGTGCCTCGGGGTTTGTTTCATAGTTTTCATATCTGCGGCGCTAAGAGGCGGCAGCATCCTGGACGCTTTCCTTACAGCAGTCAGCCTAGCGGTCGCGGCCATACCGGAAGGGCTTCCCGCAGTCACGACAATATCACTTGCGCTCGGTGCTTACAGGATGGCAAAAAAAGGCGCGATCATCAGGAAGCTCCCCGCCGTTGAAACGCTTGGAAGCGTATCTGTAATATGCTCGGATAAAACAGGGACATTGACACAGAACAGGATGACCGTTAGCAGGATGTATGTCGACGGCAAGTTGATATCAGTGACCGGTATCGGTTATGAGCCTGCGGGAAAATTCTATTCCGGAGAAAATGAAATATCGCCGCTTGAAAGCGAATCGACAACAAAATTGCTGTATGCCGTTGCTTTATGCAATGATGCGTATTTGGAGCATTTCAAGGAAACGAACACTTACGAGGTCATAGGGGACCCGACGGAAGGGGCGCTCATAGTTCTTGCCGGCAAAACAGGATTAAAAAGGTTAAAACTTGAAAGCCAATTTCCAAGGGCGAACGAAATTCCTTTTGATTCAAAACGGAAATTGATGACAACCATACATAAGACCGCTGATGATGAGCATATAGCATATGTAAAGGGAGCGCCGGATGAACTGCTTAAATTATGTCCCGAAGCAGATATGGCGGAGATCTTGAAAGAGAACGAGAAGCTGACCTCGGGGGGGCTAAGGACGCTGGGGGTCGCGTATAAAATCATTAAAGGCAAGGTCAATATCGATGAGGTAGAAAAAGGATTGACCTTCATTGGGCTTGTCGGGATGATCGACCTGCCAAGGGCAGAAGTAAAAGATGCGGTGGCCCTCTGCAAGGATGCCGGGATAGAGCCCGTGATGATAACGGGCGACCACAAGCTTACAGCAATGGCGGTGGCAAAAGAACTTGGGATCGAGGAGGTCTTTGCAAGGGTCTCTCCCGAGCAGAAGCTCAACATAGTGGAAGAATATCGATCGCTGGGCAAGGTCGTCGCGGTGACAGGGGATGGAGTGAACGATGCGCCGGCGCTTAAACGTGCAGATATCGGCGTGGCAATGGGAATAACAGGGACGGATGTGGCAAAAGAAGCGTCGGATATGGTCCTTTCGGACGACAATTTTGCGACGATAGTGGCGGCCATTAAGGAAGGCAGGGGGATATTCGAGAACATAAGGAAATTCGTCTGGTACCTCCTGTCCGCAAACGTCGGGGAAATATTCACGATGTTCTTTGCGATTTTATTGAATATGCCGCTCCCGTTGCTGCCGATCCAGATACTTTGGGTGAACCTTGTGACCGACGGACTTCCCGCTCTGGCGCTTTCCGTTGAGCCTGTCGAAGCCGACGTGATGAAAAAGCCCCCCAGAAGGAAGGAAGAAGGAATAATCAACAGGAATATCATCAATTCCATGGTCTTCGTCGGGATAATAATGGCCGCCGTTTCATTATTCCTTTTCACGGTCGGCATGAAAGACAGCATTGAAAAAGGAAGGACATTCGCTTTTTCAGCGCTTGCGCTGCTCGAAATGTATCATGTATTCAACTGCAAGTCGGAGAACAGATCGATCTTTTCTGTCGGGATATTCTCAAATATTTACCTTGTCCTGTCCGTTGCATTCACTGTCCTTCTGCAGCTGATGGTCATTTATAATCCTTTCTTGCAAGACATATTTTACACTGTGCCGCTCTCCGGGCAGGAACTGTTCTACCTGTTCGCCTTATCAAGCCTGCCGCTGTGGTTCATGGAAGTAAAGAAGGCGCTAAAGATATAAGCAGCCAATAAATAACATGAAAGATCAGATAAAAAGAAAAGCCATAGAGCTCATTATACTTTTTGGGCTGGTAAGCCTTTTCGGCGACATCCTTTACGAAGGCGCCAGGAGCGTCAACGGACCTTACTTGAAAACGTTCGGCGTAAACGCGTCGATAGTGGGATTGATCGCGGGGACCGGCGAGCTCATCGGTTATGCGATCAGGCTGCTTTCGGGATATTTCGCGGACAGGACAAAAGCATACTGGCTTTTCACTTTCATCGGGTACGGCCTTCTTATATCTGTGCCGCTTCTCTCTCTTTCGGGTGTCTGGCAGGTCGCGGCCTTGTTGATGCTGATCGAAAGGTTCGGGAAGGCGTTAAGGGCTCCTGCAAGGGACACCATAGTTTCGCAGGCCGCGAAGCGGATCGGCACAGGTATTGGATTTGCGATTGGAGAGGTGCTGGACCAGATAGGTGCTATGGGCGGCCCGCTGATATTTTCTTTTTTCTTTTTATTTACGGGCGCCGCCAGCAAGAGCATCCTGGATTATCAGTACGGTTACGCACTTTTCTGGGTCCCTTTTGCAGTCCTGATGGCCTGCATCATTTTTGCCTACCTCAGAGTCCCGGACCCGTCTGAGCTTGAGAAAGCAGTTACGGCAAAGCCGATGCCCGACAAACTATCCGTTGTATTCTGGAAATATAATCTATTCAGTTTTGTCGCGACAATGGGGCTAGTGAATTTCATACTGATGGCATACCATTTTAAGGCAAAGGGCATCCTTTCCGATGCGATGATCCCGCTTTTTTACGGGCTTGGAATGGGGGTGGACGCGATAGCAGCTCTCATTATCGGCAGGTATTATGATGTTCTTAAGCATAGAAATGGGAATGAGAATGCCGGGCTCCTTGCTTTGGCGGTGATACCGATCCTTTCGCTGGCCATACCCGTTCTCGCGTTTTCCGGCTTTTCCTCTCTCGCAGCTGCGAGCATTCTGCTTTGGGGCGTGACCATGGGTGCCCATGAGACGATAATGAAATCCGCGATCGCTGACCTGACACCTCTTAAAAAGAGGGGGACCGGGTACGGCATATTCAATGCGGGTTACGGGCTCGCGATGTTCTTTGGAAGCGCTGCCATGGGCTTTCTATATGACATTTCCATTTTCGCGCTGATTGTATTATCTGTCGGTCTTGAAATTGCCGCTATCCCGCTATTCATTTCAATGAGGGATGAAGCGCTGAAAAATGAATAGCGAAGCTAAGCTATATTCCCTGTTAGGACCTCGATGATCCTTTCCAGGTCTTCCTGTGAGAAATAATCTATCTCGATCTTTCCTTTTTTGATGGATCCGTGTATCCTGACGCGAGTCCCCAGCTGAGTGGTCAGCAGTTCCGTCAGATCTATCAATTCCTCGTTCTTTATTATTTTTCTTTTTCTCAGTTTTCTTTCAGCCGAATTGCCGTGAACGATCTGCTCGACGTCCCTGACGGAAAGGTTATTTTTCAATATCTCTTTCCACAGCGAAAGCCTCTCAGTTTCGGTCGCGAGCGAGAGTATCGGCCTTGCATGTCCCACGCTTATCTGCGAGCGTCTTATGCTTGCCTGTATCTCCCGGGGAAGCTCCAGGAGCCTCATCATGTTAGCGACAGTGGACCTGTCCTTCCCGACCTTCTTCGCGATATCCGCCTGTGTCTGGTGAAACTCGCTTGCTAGTTTTGAATAAGCTTCCGCCTCTTCCATCGGGTTCAGGTCTTCCCTCTGAAGATTTTCAACGAGCGCGAGTTCAAGGGATTCTTCATCGGAAAAATCCTTAATTATCGCGGGAAGGATCGATAGTCCGGCTTTTCTTGCCGCCCTCCAGCGTCTTTCTCCCGCGACCAGCTCATATTTGCCGTTCTTAGGACGGGCAAGTATCGGTTCTATCACTCCCTGGGATTTTATCGATTCGGCAAGTTCGGCAAGGGATTCACTGGGAAACTCGCCCCTCGGCTGCCTGGGGTTCGGCACGATCTTATTGATATCGATATTTATGATCGTCCTTCCGCCTGTCAGGATGCTGTTATCGGGGATCAGCGCGGCTAACCCTTTTCCAAGACCTCTTTTTTGCATATTTTCTGCCATTTCTTCCTTTAAATGTGACCATCCAGAATTTCTCTGGACAGATTTTCATAAGCCACGGCGCCGCTTGATGACGGATCGTAAAAAACTATCGGCTGCCCGAAAGACGGCGCTTCCGCCAATCTTACGTTCCTCGGGATCATTGTCTTAAAGACCCTTCCGCCGAAATGCTGCCTTGTTTCCTCTACTACTTGTTCGGACAGCAATGTTCTCGAATCGTACATTGTAAGCAAAATTCCGCATATTCGCAAGTCTGGATTAAGGCTTTTCTTTATCAACTCTATCGTTTTTACTAGCTGGCTTAATCCTTCCAGCGCGTAGTATTCGCACTGAATGGGGATTATCACCTGGTCAGCTGCTGTTAATGCATTAACGGTGAGAAGTGATAGGGACGGGGGGCAGTCGATCAACAGGTAATCGTAGTTCTGTCTTATGTTCAACACGGCGTTCTTTAATCTGGATTCCCTGAATTCTATTTCGGTAAGTTCAACTTCCGCGCCGGCAAGGCGCGGCGTTGCAGGCGCTATTTCAAGACCGGAGATCGAAGTTGGTTTTATGATGCTTGAGAATTCAACGCCATTGATAATGACATCGTACATGCATTCTTTGATGTCGTTCCTGTCTA